>JAEEGL016579259.1_pt1 | contig 16280 bp, 15 predicted proteins | sample 9134231 | NCBI WGS metagenome assembly JAEEGL01 (sample SAMN16246548, study PRJNA631951) | gut metagenome | biome: gut microbiome; feature: rumen; material: fiber-attached | host: Bos | place: Iran: Karaj | collected 2018-10
CATTAATATATTCTTCCATTACTTTTGCATATCTACCTGATATAAGTTCACCAATATGATAATAAATTGATTTATCAGTAGGATATTCGGAAGTTTGGACTCTAGGTATAATTTCATTAGTATGGTCACCATCTGTTCTTACTAAAGAAATATATTCTCTAATCAATCCAGTATCATTGCTACGATCTCTACAAGACATTTCTAATTTATACATATAATTACAATTATTAACATCACAATTATATGTTAATACATAATATAATGAATTATTCATATAATTAACTTCTAATCTATCATCATTATATTTAACATATTTACCACCATTTATTAAATAAGTACCTTGATATGTTTCACCATTTTCATTTCTTTCGATATTGACTTCTATACAATTTGATAATTCTTTATCAGTATATTTGTTAAATCCTTCTTTACCTTGAAAATTAATACTAGATAAAGATATATTAGGCTGATTAACCAAATCATAAACTATAGCCATTTCATTTCTAATTTTCATATCATCATCGATATTCTCATTACTATAGGCATCATAAAATCTATTATATATTCTTTGCTCTAAATTCTTTCTCTCTGATTGTTTTTGCTCTAATTTAATATTATAATCAAAAAATTTATACATATCATCTGATATTAGTAATCCTATATTTCTAGAAACAGCTTTATTAGCCTCAATTTGTTCTTTTAGATGCGGATAACATTCTGATAATGGACAATTACATAAATTATTTGACATATATAAAATATCATTATTTCCTTTATATAACTTAAAGTTCATATCTTTTTCAACACTAAAATCATCATAAATACTTTTATACTTTAATTGACAATTACCACTATCATGAGAAAAACCTAAATATGTATTTTCTGAATTGTTATTTTCCACATAATAATATTTATAACCATCATAAATACCAATTTTACCTATAATGTTTTCATCATTATTATTTGTTTTTTCAATATTAAGAGTAATCTTATCATTTCCAAATACTAAAGAATCTTCAATAATTCTAATATTATCTTCAGCTGTTAAATTTAGTAAAACATTTAACATTACTCTTTTTGGGCCTAATTTTTTCCCAAATTTTTTCTCAAAAGATTCCCTTAAAAACTTCTCCTTATTCATAATATAATTCCCCCTTTGTTTTTACGAGTTATATATAATAGCATACATTTGTTTTAAAGTCAAGAAGAAAAGAAGTTATTTAAAAACTTCTTTAATCTAATCATTTACTAAAAAACTATTATCTATGTGTTATTGAACTGATTATTTCTTTTTCTTCATAACTTAAGATATTATCAAAAATAGTAATCTCTTTAATTTGATTATCTCCTAATACACTATTAATAAATTCTTTATGTTGAATAGTATATTTTACTCTATAGGCATCAATTATTTTATAATCACACGGAAATTTAATACATTGTTTAGAACTATTTTTAATTTCCTTCAATTTATGAATATATATGTAATTATCATCATCTACAATGTCCATTTTATAAAAATAGGAGCTATTATCTGGAAGATAATAAATAACATAATCACTATCTACAGAGTATTTTCTAATTTTATAGAACCATACACCAAAGCAAATCATAAACAACAAACAAGAAGTAATAAATGTTAGTATTAAGCTTTTTTTCATTTACTAACGGCCACCCATTCCTCCGCCGCCACCGAAGGAACCACCGCCTCCGCCTCCAGAAGAGAATCCTCCTCCTCCAGAAGAATAACTTTGAGCAGCACTTCTAGCAGAACTAGCAGCACTAACACTACGTGTACTTATATTATTAACGAATACTATTGTGTTGTAGTCCATTTCAGGATTTTCTAATACTTCAGGATATAAATTCTTTAACTGAGCTGCTACTTTATTTGCTATACCAAAAATATAAGCAAACATTAGATATTCATCCCACAAATGAACTTCCATTACTTCTTTAGTATCCATCCTAGAAAATTCTTGTAAATATAATTTTAAACCATATAACTTTTTAGAGTCTTCATATATAGTATCATCCATGACATTACCTTTTTTACATTCTGTCTTATCATGTCTTTTATATATATGACCTGCACTCTTTAAATCATCAATTTTTTCATTAGTAATTCTTTTAAATACACCAAAGAATTTATCATAATTTTTACGGCACCACTTTTCTAATTCTTTAGTTTCAAGTAATCCATCACCAGATGCTTTATACATAATATCAAATAATTCTTTTTCTAATGGATTATCAAATGTTGGATTCATTGTTAAATCAATAGAACTAGTTTCTTTATTAAACATTCCTTTTTCGTTTCTAAATACAATCTTCTTTTGTTTTACCCATTTCAATATAATAGCACCAAAAATATTAGTTTCTTTATAGCCAAAATTATTTAACATGACTAAGGCATTAGCATAATAGATATCTTTGTTACAAGGAATATCTCTAAACATCATTGTATTCTTCTTATCAATCGTTTTGTTATCTTTATAGCCATAACCATTTTTCACAGCAAAAACCCATGCTAATATACCTACTATAATAAAAGGAACAAACGATATAATTGATGCAATAAAACTAAATATTTTTTCAAAAATAGTAGGTTTATGGTATGTGGTATCTCCATAATCGTATTCATATGTACCCTCATTTGCTTTATTTAAAATACTATCAAATGTATCATAGCCATCTACTTTATACTCAGTATTAAAAGTTCTACCAGGAAACTTAGCAAGTAATACGACATAGTCATCATTTAAACTTCCATCATTTGACATACTTATTTTACCATCTTTAACATAAGCATAGCCTTTATAACCATATCCCCATACATCTAGTGTATCAGGAAATTTGTAATAACTAGTTACATCTACAGTAAAATTATCTACATAAACATTAGGCATAAGTGTCCAATATAAAACTTGATATTCATTATTATCAGTATTAAATACATAATTAGATACTTTATATTGTAATTTAAACGTATGCTTTTTCATATCACTTTTTCCAAAGCATAACTCTATTCCTTCATTAGTATTATTAATACCATAATATCCAGCTTTTTCACGAAGTGATTCATTGACATTCCAATTTTTATATGTAAGTGCTTTACCATCCATATATACCTTATAGTCATATACTTCTGAAGCACCCATATTATTCATTGCCTTATACCATTCTGAACCACTATTTGCTTCGACTACCCAAGTTTCCTCAATACTAGCAACAGCATTTTTATCTATATCAATCTTCATATCAACACTATACATATGATCTGCATAGACACTAATAGGCATTATTAAAAGTAAAAACAATAGTAAACAATATTTCTTCATAATATCTACTCCTTTAATTTTTTTCTTGATATTTTATAATTTGGATAATATTTTTCTACTAAAAGCCAAAAATTTTTTGAATGATTATGATGTATAAAATGAGATAATTCATGAACAATAACATAATCTAAACAATCTATATCATATTTAGATAAATTACTATTTAAAGTAATATTATGATTTCTAATATTACATACTCCCCATCTAGAAGTCATATTTCTAATCTTCAAATTAGGTCTTGGAATATTTTCCTGAAATTTATTATACCAATACTCTAAATGATCAGAATATATTTCTATAATATTTTTCTTTACCCATTTATCTAGTTCTTTTTTGTTTAAGATATATATTTTATCATCAGTAATTTCCATATTAGAGAATCCATAAATAACATTATATCTTTTACCAAAATAATAAAATTCTACTTCTTTTTCTACTTTTTTATTATCAATATTAATCATTTTCTTTATACCAGAAATATTATCATTAATTAATTTTTCTATACTCTTAGTACTAGTTAAATAATTAGTAGTAACAATAATCTTACCATTTTTAACTCTAATATAAGTATTTCTATTATTTTTTCTAACTATAAACACATCATAATATTTATCATCAATCTGCATATTATCACCTTAAGAAAAAAGGCTTTTTTAAAGCCTAAAATTCTACTTTTGGAACTTCTTTTTCTTTTTCTTCTGCTTTGAAATAATCAAATTTTTCAAACTTAAATAGATTAGCTATTATATTAGTAGGAACTACTGCTATTAAATTATTATATGACATAGCTGTATCATTATAAAATTGTCTAGCATAAGTAATCTTATCTTCAGTTTCTTTTAAATCAGCTTGTAGTGATAAGAAATTTTCATTAGATTTAAGTTCAGGATATGATTCAGATAAAGCAAATAATTTAGTTAAAGCACCTTCTAACTCATTATTAGCTTCAACTTTTTCATTTATAGAACCTGCATTTAATGCTTTATTTCTAGCTTTAATAACATCTTCAAAAGTACTCTTTTCATGTTTTGCATATCCTTTTACAGTTTCTACTAAATTAGGTATTAAATCTGCCCTTCTTTTTAATTGAATATCAATTTGACTAAATTGATTTAAAACTTTGTTTTTAGCTACTATTAACTTGTTATATAAACCAACAACCCAAGCAATTAATAGAACTAAAATAACAATTACTACTATAAGTATTTTCATAATTAATCCTCCTTTAGTTAATTATATATCAAACTGTCTTTTTTTTCCATCTTTTTTAGTATATTTTTTAATTTTTATATAATAATATTTTTAGGTGATCAAATGAATAATATTAATATAAGAGAATATGTTAAAAATAACTTTAAAGATGATTCTAAAGAAGATATAAAGATATCTATTGAAGAATCTATTACTAGTGGTGAAGAAGATATTTTACTAGGTTTAGGAGTATTATTTGAAATATATTATATAAATTCTAGTAATAAAGACGATATAATTAATACAATATATAATAATATTAAAAAAAGTTCTAATTAGAACTTTTTTCTTTTAATATATTTCTTGTAGATATCAAAGGGCTACTCTCATCAAAACTACCATATGAGTATATACCTCTAGATACTCCTCCTCTAACATAATAATTTTTATAAGAATTATCAAGATAATAATTATTATCCCAATTAGTATTTTCAGCTATACTAATCTCTTTAGTAGCACTGCCTAATCCACTATTTACTTTAACAAATTCAGAAGCACCACCAGACATATCAAATACACCATATATATTTCCAGTAGTACTATCTTGATCATTATTTCCACTTGTATAACTATCATTTCTTGATATATTCATATTACCATACTTAGAATGAGTTAAATAAGTTATAGCACCCCATTCATAACTATCAATAATTGAGCTGTCTATATCGTTACCTAAAATATATTTAGATGTAATATTATCAAATTCGTTCTCAAAATAAGTAATATCACTATTAGTAGTTACAGTCTTATTAGGAATGAATTTTAAATCGTTAGAAACTTCATATTTAGATACCCATAATCCTCTTATATTATCAAAAGCTGGATTAGTATAATAATCTAAATTATCTCCTGTACATTTATTACCCATAATACATGAAATAGTACCATCTGAAAACTTAATATCTATTCCATCTTTATATGCATCATATGCTTGATATCCAATTTCACTATTAATATTCCATACCTTATAGGAATACTTAGGAATCCATACATAATAAGCTAATATATCTTCTTTAGGTATAACATCACCTACAGAATAATTATTTTTCTTAGAAACAACACTATTTGCCCACCTCTTATTACCATAATCATACCACAAATTATTATTATCACTATTGTCTTCATTTGCCATAACAGTATTACCATTTTCATAATAAACAGGTATCATATTATTATATAAATCTGGACTATTAGCACATGATGTATCATAATTAGGTTTTCTCACATTTTGGGTTTTACTTCCTGTATATAAAGCTACAAAAACTCTAAATGATATTTTACTATTAACAATGTCACTTTGATCAAAGAAAGTACAATTATTAAGATCTTTGCATGATTCACTAATCCATAATATAAAAGTATAATTGTCATAATTATCATTATAATTAGGTAAATCTTCCTGAGTATTTGTTAATTTAAAATATTTAGAAGTAACAGTTCCATCAAAAGATGGTGACATATTACCAGTTGATAACAAATTACCATTCTTATATAAATTCCATTTTGTATATTCATTTAAAAATGCACAATCTATATCCATTTCATCCATAATTACATCATAGATAATATTATCAACCAGATTAGATTTCATTCCTCTCAAAGAAAATTCCATTCTAATGACATTATCGCGAGTATTTATATCAATTAAATTATCATCCATTGGTTCTAAACTATTAACAGTCATTTCTTGATTTCCCTTATAATCAACATAAAATTCACCAGCTTTTACGCCAATTCTCGCTCTATCTTTAATAATCTTATTAGCGGCTAGTGTAACACCAGTTATACTTAAAACTATTACAAATATTTCAAAAAATATAAAAGCAATTCTCTTACCTTTCATATTATCACCACTCTAATATAAGTATAGTATAAATATTTTGATAAAACAAGTAAAAACAAGTAATTACAAAAACTTGACAAAAAAAGAATTAAAATTTAATTCTTTTTTCTATATAATCTTCTATTTCTTCTACTTTAATAGTTATCTGTTCCATAGTATCTCTATCTCTTATAGTAACAATTCCATTATTTATTGTTTCATCATCTATTGTTATACAAAATGGTGTACCAATAATATCCTGTCTACGATATCTTTTACCAATACTACCAGATTCATCAAAACTAGTCATAAATAATTTAGATAACTTATTATATAACTCTTTAGCATATTCACTATGATATTTTTTAACTAATGGTAATACTGCTACTTTATAAGGAGCTAAATATGGAATGAATTTCATTACTTCTCTAGTAGTTCCATCAGGTAATTCTTCTTCATTATATGCATTAAATAATGTAGCTAATACTGTTCTATCAAGTCCATAAGTAGATTCTATTACGTATGGAATAAATTTTTCGCCTGTTTCACTATCTAAGTATTCCATTTTTTCTCCAGAATACTCTTCATGACGAGATAAATCATAATTAGTTCTATTATGTGTACCATTAATTTCTCCCCATCCAAATGGGAATAAATATTCTATATCACAAGCTGCTTTTGCATAGAAAGCCAATTTTTCATGATCATGAAATCTTAATTTATCAGATGATATTCCTAAGTCATTATAAAATTTCATACCATAATCTTTAAAGTATTCGTATAACTCTGTATCAGTTCCTTCCTTACAGAAAGTTTGATATTCCATTTGTTCAAATTCAATAGTTCTAAATGTAAAGTTACCAGGAGTTATTTCATTACGAAAAGCTTTACCTATCTGACCAATAGAAAATGGTATCTTAGCTCTCATAGAACGATAAACATTTAAGAAATTAACATATTCTCCTTGAGCATTTTCAGGTCTTAAATATACAACACTCTTCTCATCTTGAATAACACCTCTATATGTTTCAAACATTAATTTAAATTGTCTAATATCAGTAAAATTACTCTTACCACATTTAGGACATGGTATCTTATTATCTTTTATATATTTTACCATCTCACTATTACTCATAGAGTCTCCAATAGAACTATTAGTAAAGTCATTTATTAAATTATCCGCTCTATGTCTTGTTTTACACTCTTTGCAATCAATTAATGGATCAGCAAAAGATGATACATGACCAGAAGCTTCCCATACTCTAGGATGCATTAAAATACTAGCATCCATTTCATAGGCATTATCGCGTTCTTGGATAAATCTTTTTCTCCAAGCATCTTTTATGTTATTCTTAAGTCTACTACCAAGTGGACCATAATCCCAAGTATTAGCAAGTCCACCATATATTTCACTACCTTGAAATATAAAACCATATTGCTTACATAAATTAACCATTTTTTCCAAATTCATTTTAACTCTCCTTTAAATAAAAAAATTCCTATAGATTATAGGGACGAATAATTATCCGCGGTTCCACCCTATTTATTCCAAGGAATCTCTCTTTATATATAACTCCAGGCTTCCACACCCATCATCGTTTTTCAAAGATATTTTATCTCATAATAACATTTTAGTCAATTATTTTATTATATTTCATAGTAACTAAATATTTTTTAATATCATTATTAAAATTATTTAATAATTTAGTATAATCAACATTAATATTTATTTCATTCAAATTACTTGTATAAGATATAGTTATATATTCTTCACTAGTATTACCTAAAATAATATCTTTTAAATATACTTTATAAATATTATCTTCATATTTAGCTTTACTCAAATATTGATTGATTAAATCAATATCAAAATACTTACTATCAACAGGATTATAAATATTTTCATTAACTATTTCATTTGTATCTACTAGATAATAGTTATTATTTTTATATTCATACCTAATAGTATTATCATCATCAACTTTGTTAATAGTTAATATATTATCATTATATTCTCCACTAAATACATAACTCTTTTCATTAATATTAACATTATAATTATAAGTATATTTATCAAATAAACTAATAACATAATCAACACTATAATTTGATATATTATCACTAGTGTAATTATTCATAATTTCATCTAGTGAAGATGCACCTCTACCAGCAGAAGCAAATATTATAGCTATAATTAAAAATATACCATACCCAATTAACTGAACCTTGTTACGATATTTTTTATCATTCTTATACTTTTCTATCATTTTAATATTCTCCCTTTTAATTCTTCTATACTTATTCCATTAATAAAGTCTCTAACATCACACTTTTTCTTTCCTTCAATTTTTAGTTCTTTAATGATTATCACATAATCATTAGTGCTAACATAAATACCATTCTTTGTAACATCCATTATTGTACCTGGTTTTCCTTCAGAAATAGTATCTGTAAGACTAGTTTTATATATTTTTAATCTTTTATCATCTAGGTAACAATAAGCACCAGGGCGAGTAGATAACGCTCTTACTTTATTATGGATTTTTAATGATTCTGAATTAAAATCTATTTTTTCTTCTTCTCTATTAATATTATATCCATAAGTAACATTCTTTTCATCTTGTTTTATTCTTTTATTCGTATTACTTAATATATCTGGTAATGTTTTAAGTAACAATTCACTACCCATTTTAGATAATCTATCATATAAACTATCCAAGTTTTCATCTTCATAGATAGGAGTTTTTTCTTGACTTATGATATCACCATTATCCATCTTTTCGTCCATATACATAATAGTAATACCAGTTTCCTTATCTCCATTCATAAGTGCTCTATGAATAGGAGCTCCTCCCCTTAATTTAGGAAGTAATGATGCATGAACATTAATACATCCATATTTAGGATAATTAAGTAATTCTATAGGAATAATTTGTCCATATGCACAAGTAACAATAATGTCAGGATTATATTCTAATATTTTAGCATACTCTTTTCTAATACTATTTGGTTGATAGACAGGTATATTATTATCTATAGCTAATCTCTTAACAGGAGTATATAATAAATTACCCTTTCTGTCTTTTTCTTTATCTTCTTGAGTAACTACTAAAACAACATTATAGTTTTTAATTAATCCATCTAGTACTGGAACAGCAAACTCTGGAGTACCCATAAATACCACTCTAGTATTATTATTCATAATATCACTATCCTTTATTACTTAATAACTTCTTTTCCACCCATATATGGTCTTAATACTTCTGGTATTGTTATACTACCATCAGAATTATAATTATTCTCTATTAAAGCTATTAATGCTCTTGTATTAGCAAGTACAGTATTATTTAGAGTATGTGGATAATAGTTTCCATTATCACCTTTTACTCTAATAGATAATCTTCTAGATTGAGCATCTCCTAGAGTAGAGCAAGATCCAACTTCGTAATACTTTTGTTGGCGAGGAGACCAAGCCTCAACATCACATGATTTAACCTTTAAGTCAGCTAAATCACCACTACAACATTCTAATTTTCTAACAGGTATATTCATATTCTTAAATATTTCAATTGTATAAGATAACATTTTTTCATACCATTCCATTGATTCATTAGGATTACATATAACAATCATTTCTTGTTTTTCAAATTGATGTACACGATATATACCACGTTCTTCAATACCATGAGCTCCTACTTCTTTTCTAAAGCATGGACTATATGATGTTAATGTAATTGGTAATTTATCACTAGATATTATTTCATCTTTAAATTTACCTATCATAGAGTGTTCACTTGTTCCTATTAAGTATAAGTCTTCTCCTTCTATTTTATACATCATAGCATCCATTTCATCAAAAGACATTACACCAGTAACAACGTCACTTCTTATCATAAATGGGGGGATACAATAAATAAAACCTTTATTTATCATATAATCTCTTGCATAAGATAACATTGCACTAGATAGTCTTGCCATATCTCCCATCAAGTAATAAAATCCATTACCTGATACTCTACCAGCAGACTCTTTATCTAACCCATTATATCTTTCTAAAATATCAGCATGATATGGTATTTCATAATCAGGTACTTTAGGTTCTCCAATACGTTCTAATTCAACATTTTCAGAATCATCCTTACCAATAGGAACACTATCATCAACAATATTAGGAATAACCATCATCTTTTCTTTAATTTTAATACTTATTTCTTCTTCATTCTTTTCTATTTCAATAAGTTTATTATTTATATCTACTACTTCTTGTTTCATACTTTCAGCTTTATCTTTATTACCACTTCGATATAATTCTCCTATTTCACTAGAAATACTATTTCTCTTAGCACGTAATTCATCACCTAATTGTTTACTTTTCCTTAATTCAATATCTAAATTATATACTTCTTCTACTAAAGGTATCTTCTTATCTTGAAATTTCTTCTTAATATTTTCTATAACTAATTCTTTATTATTTCTAATTAAATTAATGTCTATCATTATAGTCACCTCTCATAAAAATTATACAATAATAGCCTTTTATTTGCAAGAAAAAAAAGAACTATAAGTCCTTTCTAAATTCCTTTAATTCAGATAAAAATTCTTTATCTTCCTCTTCTTCTCTAATATTATATAATCTACTATTTCTATTAACTAGTTCACCATAACTAATAACAACATCCTCTTCTTTATCATAATCTACATTATCTTTCTTTTTAAGTAGTTCTTGATAAGAAATAACCGCATCTTCTTCTTGTTTCTTTTCATATTCAGTAAGCTCTACTCTATCAGGAACATTTGCTTTAGATAGATTACTATAAACATCTTCTAAATAAGTATCTTTTTTATTATCTAAAGATTCCTTATATTCTTCTATTTCATTAGGCTTAGTCTCATAAATAATACCTATCGGAGAAGTTTGATTTCTAATATTCATTTCTCTAAAAACATTTTTTTGATATGCTTTAGGTTTTTCATCATTATTATCTTTTTTTACTAGTTCGTCAAAAATAAATTCATCATTATCTTTCTTTACTTCTAAAGTATTCTTTTTTTCTATAGTAATATTAATATTATTGTTATTTCTATCTAAATTATAACTTTTATCTGTAATAACATTGTTATTACTTTTTTCTTCTATAACTTCTTTTCTTTCTATTGTAACATTAATATTTTCTTTATTATTATCTCTTTCTATAACATTATCTCTTTCAATTGTTATATTATTCTTGTTAGGAATCTCTTCATTAGTATTATCAATTTTAACTTCCACTTCTTTCTTTTGAATAGGTATATCCATAGTATCATCTAGATTAATTTCCTCATTAACTTCATCTATATCATCATCAGATATAGTTTTTATACTCATATTATATTTATCTTTCTCTATAACATTAATTTTATCATCAGATATTTTTTTAACATTTATATTAGAATTATTACGTTTAATAATATCTATATCATCAAAATCAAAATCATTATTTTTTTTATAAGTAACATTAGTTGCTTTTCTTCTAGAAAAATATAATATTAGAAACAAAACTATTAATATAACAACAATTACTATTCCCCAAAAAAGTATTAAGTTTAAAAAATCTAAACCATTATAAAAATTTTTAACTATGCTCATAATATTCACCCTTCATATATATAATCTATAATACTAACTATGTATATAGCAGCTGTTTCTACCCTTAATACCCTTTTCCCTAATGTTATATTTTTAAATCCATATGAATTTAAAGTTTTTGTTTCTTTTGAAGTGATACCACCTTCTGGACCAATAACTATTAAAATAGAATCATTCTTATTCTTATTTAAATAATTATTAATTGAAATAGAATCATCAGTTAAAGAACATACTAGTTTAATATCATAAGAACTATTTTCTAATTCTTTAATTGTTTTAATATTTGTAACAGTAGGTATTATATTTCTATGTGATTGTTCAGCTGCTTCTTTACAAATACTTTGCCAACGATTAATTTTCTTATCTTCCCTATTACCATCTATCTTGACAATACTTCTTTCTGTCTTTAATGGTATAATCTCACTAACACCAAGTTCTGTTAATTTTTGAATAATTAAATCAAATTTTTGTTCTGTTACTAGGGATACTGCTACACTAACAAATACTGGTAATTCATTATTAACATTATTTTCAGCAATAATAGATATATTAAAATTATCCAATGAATCTATATTACATAAATATACTTTTTCATCATATACTACTTCTATTTCATCATTAGCATTCATTCGCATAACTTTCTTTATATGATATATATCTGTATCATACAATATAAGTTTATCATTTACTTTCTCTTTAGCAAAATATCTCTGCATATTAACCTCACTAATTACAAAATAATTATAACAAATAATAAAAAAAATTGCATCAAGTTGACACAATTTTTATATGTTATTCTAATTATCATTCATATGTTTTTGACCAATAAGATACAAAACAGCATAAAATTCTTCTTCACTATCCAAATTAACTAAACATTCTTCATTGTCTTCCACAATTACTTTTTGAATTAAAATAGAACTTCCATCTTTATCACCAGGAATGCTTAAATAAACATATTTATTATCCTTATAACTAACAATATCGTTTATAATATACTCTATATTATCTTCTAATGTAATTATATCACCAACGTTATATTTCATCTAAATTCTTCCTCCCCTTGAATGCTCATCTACATTGCCATAATAGTCATCATACTCATCATCAAGTGGTTGTTGAAGTAAAATTTTAGTTGCCAAATCTTTTTGTTCATCAGTCGGATTCAAATATTGATCCCATAATTCAAACATTTCAACAGGGGTACCATCAGAATGAAATGCACCATCTTTATTTCTTTTTATTCCATTAGTTATATCTACTGCTTGACTAATACTTCCTTGCCAAGCAATAGCTACAGCAAGGGCAACTCCACCGACAACACCTGCTGTTATTTTAGCTATTTTCCTTACTTTTGTTTGAGCCATACTTCTTTTAGCAGCTGCTCTAAGTATGGCTGCCTTTCCGTTTGCTATATCTTTCTTACTTTTCAATTGAGCATCACGGCCATAATTTGAACCAACAGCAAGAGCATTATCTTTTCTTAATTCACTCATCAATTCTTCTTTTGTCATTTTTTCTCCGTATATTCTACCCTGGTTAGGAAAAACATCCAATTCTTTTTTACCCATATAAATCCTCCTATACTTATAATAAGTATACCAAAAATATATAAAAAAAACAAAAAATTGTGTCTACTTTACACAATTTTTATACTTTTTAAATTCTTTTGAATCATCTAACACTGTTTCAGCTAATTCCTCAAATAGTTTCTTTTGTTCTCTAGTTAGTTTTTCAGGTATTACCACCTTAGTAACAACATACATATCACCCTTACGCTTAGTATTAACGTTTTCAATTCCTTTGCCACGCAAACGCATCTTATCACCACTTTGGGTACCTGATGGAATTGTTAAGTCAACATTCCCATATAATGTAGGTATTTCTTTCTTAGTGCCAAGAACTGCTTCAGTAATAGTTAATGGTAACTCTATATATACATCATCATCTACTCTTTCAAAGAAATCATGATCACGAACAGTAAATTCTATGTACAAATCACCATTTGGTCCACCGTTAGTACCAGATTCACCTTTTCCAGCAATTCTTAAACGATTTTCAGTATCTATTCCACTAGGAACTGTTACTGTAATAGTCTTATTATTCTCTACTTGACCACGACCATTACATGTACTGCATTTCTTATCATAAATTTCCCCTGTTCCTGAACAGCGAGAACAAGTAGTTCTTGATAAGAAACTACCAAACATTGTTCTTTGTTCTGTAGTCATTGTACCAGTTCCATGACAATCAGGACATTTTTTGGAATTAAATCCTCCAGCACCGCCACAGTCAGGACAAGTATCAGACATTTTCACTTTAATATCTTTTTTTGTACCATTGACAGCTTCCATAAAGTCAATAGTCATATGATACAAAACATCATTACCTCTTTTAGCTCTGCTTGATCCTCTAGATGACCCTCTAGAGGAACCGAATCCAAAGCCACCAAATAAGTCTTCGAAAATATCTGACATACTTCCAAAGTCAAATCCTTCAAATCCAGAGAAACCACCTTGAGCATTAGTAAAGGCACTATGTCCATATTGATCATATTGTCTTCTTTTATTTTCATCAGATAATACTGCATAAGCTTCTTGTGCTTCTTTAAATTTTTCAGCGGCATTTTCTTCTTTAGAAACATCTGGATGATATTTCTTAGCAAGTTTTCTAAAGGCACTCTTTATTTCATCAGAAGAAGCCGTCTTAGATACTCCTAGCACCTCATAGTAATCTCTTTTATTCATTTATATACCTCCAATAAGGTCCTAAGAGTAGGACCTTATTTATTATTTTTCTTCATATTCAGCATCTACAACATCATCTTTTTTCTTATCATCTTTTTCTTCAGTTGTAGTTTCTTCAGAAGTGCTATTATTTTGATTATTCTTAGCAGCTTCTTCATATACTTTAGTTGCTAATTGATTAGCTTTTTCAAGTAATTTATCTTTAGAAGATTTGATTTCTTCAATATCAGTTCCTTCAAGAGCTTTCTTTGTCTTAGCTATCAAGTCTTCTGCCTCTTTTTTATCAGATTCAGATACTTTATCTCCTAAATCACGTAATGCTTTTTCTGTCATAAATATAACTTGTTCAGCATCATTCTTAGCATCAGCTTCTTCTTTCTTCTTGTTATCTGCTTCTTTGTTAGCTTCAGCTTCTTTCATCATTTTATCTATTTCTTCATCACTTAATGTATTAGTAGCAGTAATTGTAATAGATTGTTCTTTATTAGTACCTAAATCTTTTGCTTTAACATTAACAATACCATTAGCATCTATATCAAATGTAACTTCAATTTGAGGTACTCCTCTAGGTGCTGGTGGAATATTTGTTAATTGGAAATTACCAAGTGTTTTATTGTCAGCAGCCATTGGTCTTTCACCTTGAAGAACATGGATATCAACAGCAGGTTGATTGTCAGCAGCTGTAGAGAATATTTGACTCTTACTTGTTGGAATAGTAGTATTTCTTTCAATTAATACAGTCATAACTCCACCAAGTGTTTCAATACCAAGTGATAATGGTGTAACATCAAGTAATACGATATCATTAACTTCACCAGTTAATACACCGCCTTGAATAGCTGCACCCATGGCTACTACTTCATCAGGGTTAACTCCTTTATGTGGTTCTTGTCCTAATTCCTTCTTAACAAGTTCTTGTACACAAGGTATTCTAGTAGATCCACCTACTAAAATAACTTTATCTATATCGCTATTTTTGAGTTTTGCATCTTTCATTGCCTTACGAACTGGTTCTAGTGTAGAATCTACTAAATCACGAATCAAGTCTTCAAATTTGGCTCTTGTTAATGTCATTTCTAAGTGTAATGGACCATCATCTGATTGAGAAATAAATGGTAAGGAAATTTGTGCTGATGTAACACCAGATAAATCTTTCTTAGCTTTTTCAGCGGCATCTTTAAGTCTTTGCATAGCCATTTTATCTTTAGATAAATCGACACCATTTTCTTTCTTAAAAGTATCTACTAAATAGTCAACAATACGTTCATCAAAGTCATCTCCACCAAGTTTATTATTACCAGCAGTTGATTTAACTTCAAATACACCATCACCAAGTTCTAGTATAGATACATCAAATGTACCACCACCCAAGTCATATACTAAAATTGTCTGTGTTTTATCTTGTTTATCAAGTCCATAAGCTAATGCTGCAGCTGTTGGTTCGTTGATAATTCTTTCTACTTCTAATCCTGCAATTTTACCTGCATTTTTAG
>JAEEGL012498198.1_pt1 | contig 16279 bp, 10 predicted proteins | sample 9134231 | NCBI WGS metagenome assembly JAEEGL01 (sample SAMN16246548, study PRJNA631951) | gut metagenome | biome: gut microbiome; feature: rumen; material: fiber-attached | host: Bos | place: Iran: Karaj | collected 2018-10
AATTTATGCAAAGTATGGCCGTTATTACAATAAGATTGACAGCTTTGAGTTCCCAGGACTCAGCGGAATGGATAAGATGTCTGGCATTATGCAGGGCCTTCGCGACAATCCACCGGCTGAATTTGCAGGGCTGAAGGTAACCAAGGCTGTTGATTACAAAAAGACAGAAGAAACAGGACTTCCATCTGCTAACGTTCTTATCTATACCTTGGAGGACGGAGCAACCATCGTGGTAAGACCTTCAGGTACTGAGCCTAAGATTAAGGCATACTTTACAACATTAGGTAAGGATTTGGCAGAGGCACAGGCTAAGAAGGATAAGCTGTCTGCGGCTTGTAAACCTTTGTTTGAATAATTATTGATAAAAACCTACAAAAGCAGTATACTAATAAGGAATTTGTGTTTCGTTTTATGAATGAGGTGTAAGAGAAATGGAGTACATTAAGATTCGTGAGCAGGATGCCAAGCATTATATTTATGAGTTTGAGGGAAGATACCCTGTAATTGACAAAAAGGCTTATTCCTTCAGCACAGCCACTTTGGTGGGGGATGTGGAATTAAAGGAATACGCCAGTGTTTGGCCGAATGCTACCCTTCGTGGTGATGTAAACAAGGTGGTTGTAGGCCGCTACAGCAATATTCAGGATAACTCCTGTCTTCATGTGGCTGATGACTATGCATGTATCGTTGGGGATTATGTAACTGTGGGACACAGTGTTACCCTTCATGCCTGCACCATTGAGGATTATTGTCTTATTGGTATGGGTGCCACCATTCTTGATGGTGCTGTTATAGGCCGTGGCTCCATTGTTGGCGCCGGTGCATTGGTTACCAAGGGTACTATTATTCCACCTAATTCATTGGTGGTAGGCTGTCCTGCCAAGGTTAAGAAGACTTTGGACGAGAACGGCTTTAAGGCCATTCATGCCCAGGCAGTAAAATACAAGTCTGAGTGGGCAGAGAAGTATGGACTGGGACAAGATGTAGGCGGCGAGGTTTACGACGGTTCCAAGATTGTTTAAAAATTAGTGTAGGGTTTGGAGAGGTTTTTCATGTCAATGGCAATAATGGAGGAAAAGATACAGGGTGTAACAAATGATATATTTGCTGATGTGGTGGAATCCCATTCTGCAAGCAAACTATTTGAGCATTTGCAGCTGGACAGGGATGCCATTATCGGCATTCTTGATAATCTTGTGGCAATTCTTTTCCCAGCCCATTTTGCCAATGAGAAAACTCCCGGCACCTATTCCTTAAAATATGAAATGGGTACCAGACTGTCCAATGTGGTTAATTGCCTCACCAAACAGGTTATGGTTTCCCTTCAGCAGCATCCGGATTACTGTAATAAAAACGATGAGATGAGAAGGGATCACGCTGAGGCCGTAGTTGGAATTTTTGTGGATTCACTTCCCGAAATCCGTCAGCTTTTAAAGAAGGATATTCAGGCTGGATATGACGGGGACCCTGCAGCCACCAGCTTTGACGAGATAATTTTTTCTTATCCCGGCTTTTATGCCATTATGGTTAATCGTATAGCCCATGTGCTGTACAAGCTGGAGGTTCCCATGATTCCACGAATCATGACAGAGCATGCCCACAGTCGTACAGGGGTAGATATCCATCCAGGCGCCCAGATAGGTGAGTATTTTTTCATCGACCATGGAACAGGTGTGGTAATAGGTGAAACCACCATCATTGGTGACAGAGTAAAACTCTATCAGGGGGTTACCCTTGGGGGGCTTTCTACCAGAGGAGGCCAGAGTCTTCGTGGCAAGCGGCGTCACCCTACCATTGGTAACGATGTTACTATTTATTCCAATGCCTCCATCCTTGGAGGAGAAACGGTTATCGGAGATGGGTGTATTATCAGCGGTAACTGCTTTATCACCAGTTCTGTGGCTCCAGGCATGAGGGTAAGCAACGGCAAGGGGGATTTGCAGATTATTCCCGACAATTAATAATAAAAGTGTTTAATTATAAGAGAAGCAGCATTAATTTGTTGCTTCTTTTTTGTATTTTTAAAGGATTTATTGTTTTTTTGTAGAAAGTTAAAAATAATGAGTTTATGTGATTTTGGAGGCTTTTTGTAGGCGTTTAATAAATATGCTGCCGCGATGGAAAGGATATAAGATCATGAAAAGATATTTTTATATTGGTATAGCCGTTATATTGGTTCTGGCCCTCTGTCTTGTGGGATATGGTGCCTGGCTGAATTATAGTGATGAAAACCAAATTGCCAATAGAATGGAGAACCGTGTTGTACAGCTATCCACTGCCAAGGCTGAGTACAGGGATATACATCCAACAGTTTCTCTCCCAGCAGTACGTTTTAGCTCCGATAATATGGCTGATGCCATAGCACTTACGGATGGCCGTATTACTAACTGGCTGGTGGAAAAAAATTCTCCTGTACATAAGGGGGATATTCTGGTGTCATTGATTAATGAACAGATTCCTTTGAGAATCCAACAGTCTACCAGTACAGTTAGCCGTGCGGAGGCACAGCTGGCTCAGGCCTATAGTGCATACCAGCGTCAAGGGCGTCTTATGAAGAAAGAAGCTACTTCACAGGAAAAATATGAAGCATCTGAAGCCCAGTATCTTGCTGCCAGGGAGGCCTTGCAGGAGGCTGAAGCTCAAAGAAATCAGCTGTATGTTCAGCAGGGTTGGCTAAATGTAAAAGCTCCTGTTGATGGAGATGTACTTCTTGTGTATCAGCAGACAGGTTCTTATGTACAGGCCGGAACCCCTGTGGCATTGGTAGGTAATTTTGATTATCTTAACTTTTCTGTAAATCTTGCTGACAGTGAAATATATCATTTTAACGTTGGAGATAGGGCTTATTTAAGATTCCCTGATCATTGGTCCATGGGAAAGGCCTATGACACTGATTTTGGTGCAGGCAATTTGGGGGGCAATACGGAAATAATTGGCGTTCTGAAGGAAATAGTACCTCCATTGTCCGAGCCGGCAGCCATCCGACGTACAGTTTGGGAAGTAGATAACCGTGTCAGAATACTTGAGCCTATGACATATACAGGTGTAACTATGTATACGTATAAGGATTATCGTTGTCTTACTGTGCCATTGGAAGCAATGGTGGACAAATCCAATGACAAGGTATATGTAGTGGATGAGGATGGTATAGTTCATTTGCGTTCTATTGTAAGCGGTTGTGATGATGGAGTATACATAGAGATATTATCAGGCCTTTCAGAAGGCGATGCTGTAGTCGTAGGCAGTGTAGATGGCCTTAGTGATGGAATGAAGGTAAATATCAGACCGGAGGGAGGGGAATAATATGGCTGAAAAACAATGGGGTAGCGAAAATAAAGGTATTTTTAGCAAGGAAGCATTGGATAAGCTGCGTTCCCCGGAACAGCTGGATACTGTGTTGCCTATAACCAGTCCTATAGGCTGGATGGGACTTGCTGCAGTGGCCGTTATGATGGTGGCTGTTGTGATATGGTCAATATTTGGTTCCTTCACCGTCAAGGCAGAGGGCGTAGGCATGATTATGGATTCCTCTGGTGTTTCAAAGGTGTCTTCTATAGCCGGAGGCAAGATAGATAAGGTTTATGTACACCCTGGAGAAAAAATAAAAAAGGGAGCCATGATAGCCCATATAGAGCTGCCTCAGGAAACGGCGGCAACCCGTATGGCCCAGTACAATCCTGAATTGGCTTCCAGTAATCGTGACGCCAAAAACAAGGTCCATGAATTTGATTCACGTCGTTATCAGAAGGAAACAACGGAATATGTTTATTCCACACGCAGTGGTACAGTGGATGAAATAATGGTGCAGGAGGGTGCTGTTATTGGTACCGGCTCTCCAATTATTACAGTGAGAAATGATGATGGACGCAATGAATTAAGCGGCATCATGTATGTATCTGTAAATAAGGGTAAAAGTGTAAAGCCAGGTCAGACTATACAGATTGCTCCTGGTGGTGTGGATATTTCCCAAAGCGGAAGCCTTTTGGGAACGGTTCGTTCTGTTTCCCAGTATCCTGTGTCTGCCCAGACCATGCAGTCTACATTAAATAATGAACAGCTGGTACAAGCTATTCTTCAGGCACAGCAGGGAGCCGTAATGGAAGTGATATTCGATTTGGTAAAGGATCCTGGCTCTGAATCAGGATATTTGTGGACTTCTTCTGTGGGAGAACACAAGCCAATTACTGCTGGAAGCTTTTGTACCGGCACGATTATTATTGAGCGTCGTCCTCCTATCGAAAAAGTTTTTTATCGTTTAAGCCAGTGGCTGAGAAACAGGTGATGATATGTTAGTGGAAAAAATAAAAGATTTCTTTTCCAGCAGTCACCAACGGGTTAAAGTACCTACTATACTTCAGATGGAGGCTACAGAATGTGGTGCTGCATCTTTGGCCATGATTCTCGCCCATTATGGCTTATGGATACCCCTGGAGAAGCTGAGAGCAGAATGCGGTGTAAATCGCGATGGTTCCAAGGCCAGCTGCGTCATTAAGGCAGCAAGAAACCGGAACTGTGAGGCCAATGGTTATCGTTGGACCACCAATGATATTTTAAAATTGGAATCAGAAAAAATATTTCCCTTGATAATACATTGGGAGTTTAATCATTTTGTGGTTTTGGAAGGAATAAAGAATGGCAAGGCCTTTCTTAATGATCCTGGCATGGGAAGGAGAACAGTTCCCCTGGAGGAGTTTCGTACTTCCTATACGGGAGTGTCTCTCCATATTACCCCAAATGAGAATTTCCAGAAGGAAGGTCGCCGGTACAACATATACAAGGATATGTTCCATAAATTAATGGAAGATCGTTGGGCCATGATCTTTATTCTGATTTTGGAGTTGTGCGCAATTATTCCAGGATTGGCCAGCCCGGTTATGTCCCAAATATTCCTTGATGATATTTTGACAAGAAAACATCCGGAATGGATGACTAATTTCTGTATTGCCATGACCCTGTCCTTCATAGTATCTGGTATTATAACTTGGCTGAGGGCTGTTGTATTGACCTTGTGGCAGCGAAAGCTCACGTTATCGGATTCATCCAGATATTTTTGGCATCTGTTGAAGCTGCCAATGCAATTTTTCCATCAAAGGTATGCAGCTGAGGTAGCAGGCCGCGTGGCCTTTAATGAGTCTATTGCCGGTGTATTGTCCGGACCGGCGGCTACCGCAGCATTGGATTTGTTTGTAGCATTTTTCTATCTGTTACTGTTGCTGCAATATAATGTTACCTTGACAATTATCGGTGTGTGCTTTATGTCTGTGGAAATCATACTGTTTTTGGCTATGCGTCGTCATCTTACCGATTTAAACATGCGTATTCAGCAGGATGCGGGCAAGGCCTATGGTGTGGCCATGAATGGTCTTAGAATGATTGAAACTATTAAGGCCAACGGTGATGAATCAGATTTCTTTACAAAATGGGCTGGGTATCAGACCAAGGTTTTGACTGCCTCTCAGGAAACAGCTCTTTGGTCATTGTCAGTAACCATCTTGCCAACATTATTATCAGGTGTTAATGGGGCATTGATTATGACCATAGGTGGTTTCTCTATAATGGAGGGTGCTATGACTGCCGGTATGTTTATGGCTTTTCAGCACCTGATGGGCTCATTTTCAGCACCTGTAAACGCCTTGGTAGGCTTGGGCTCCACTCTGCAGACTACAGAAATGCAGATGCAGCGTCTAAATGATGTGCGTTGTTATGAAGTTGACAGATTGAATTTCCCTACAGAGGAAGAAGAAGCTCAGCAGTCCTATCCTCGTGATAGGCTTTCAGGTGACCTCCGAATGGAAGATATCAGCTTTGGTTATAGTCCATTGGAAAAGCCTCTGATTTCAGACTTTAACCTTCATGCCCGTCCTGGCGAATGGATAGCAGTAGTAGGCGCTTCTGGCAGTGGTAAGTCAACAATTGCCAAGGTGATTACAGGGCTTTATGAGGAATGGGGGGGAACCTTGTCCTTTGACGGAGTGTCACGCAGAAAGCTGCCCCGTAAGGTTATACTTAGCTCACTGGCTGCAGTAGATCAGGATATTTTCCTTATAAGTGGTACAGTGGCGGAAAACATTTCACTCTTTGACAATACGGTGCGAAGAAGTGAGATTGTTCAAGCTGCAAAGGATGCCTGCATACATGATGATATAATGAAGCTAAGTGGTGGTTATGAGGCTCTGGTATCAGAGGGGGGACTCAATTTTTCCGGAGGTCAGCGGCAGCGTCTTGAAATCGCCCGGGCTTTGGCTTTGAATCCTTCCATTTTGATATTGGATGAAGCCACCAGTGCCCTTGATCCTATTACAGAGAAAATTGTATTGGAAAATATTCGTCATCGTGGTTGTACCTGTATTATTGTGGCTCACCGTCTTTCCACTATCAGAGACTGTGATGAAATCATTGTACTTTCAAATGGCAAGATTGTGGAAAGAGGCGTTCATCGCGAAATGATGAAGCACGATGGACCATATAGACATCTTATTGAAGAACGTGATCAGGAAGATATGGAAATTGTAGAGCAGTAAGGAGGCAAAGCCAATGATAAAAACACATAAGCTATTATCTGGCCAACGCTTCCAGTTATATGACAATAAAAAATTAATAAAGGTCATGTCCGGTATTGTGGAGGTTTATGCTACCACCAAAGACGGAGATGATGAGCTTTCCTTTAGACAAAATTATCTCATCAATGCTCAGGAGGGAGAGTGCATATTTCCTTCCATTGATGAATTCGATGAGATAAATATTCAGTTGTATGCTCTGGAAGATGCTGAGTTATCAGAAATTGCCTTTGATGAGCTTGAAGCCAATGAGTTGGCTAGGGTAGCTCAGCACTGGTTTGGTCGCCTTATGGAAATCTCCTGGCTGCGTCTTATGGCAGATAAGGGAGATGATATGCTCCAGTCCTGGCTTAAAGGTAATGTTTTTAAAGAGATGGACAGCCAGGAGCAAGTAATTGCAGAGCTTAAGGACCATGAAGAGGTCCTGTCTATGTTTTTGGGAATGAGGTTTGGTGCTGAAGATACCAGATTATCAAGACGAATCAGTATGCGGGAAAAGGCACGTAAAATATTGGTAGAAAATGGTATTCGCAGCTTAATCGGTGAAGAACATATTTTTGCCGGTGAAGCAGAAGCTTCTTCATCCCAACAAACAACTATGGATACAACCTTTGTGGTGCAACAGGTTGGCAAGGCATTAAAAATGCCAATTGAATCCATAGGCATATCAGAAGAAAATGCCAAAAAATTGGATAATATTGGTCTGATACGCCGTCTGATGCAAAAAGGAAATATGCAGATGCGCCTCATAACCCTTCCTAAGGGTTGGTATAAGCAGGATACAGGGGTTATGATAGGCTATTACACCTCCCCAGACACAGGGGAAAAAGAATTGGCTGCACTTATACCAGAACAGCCGGAGGTTTATCGTGCCATATTGCGGCACAAGCCTGAGGGCATATTAGTAACTGAAGAAGTAGCAAAAAATATCGAAAAGGATGCTTTTGCCTGCTACGCTGGTTTTCCTTCCCGCAAGCTGAAGCTTTGGGATTTAATTAAATTCATTTTCCATCAATGCTGGATAGCTGATTATCGAACCATAATAATTTGCAGTTTATTTGGTGGCTGTATTCCATTAGCTACTCCAATAATTACTGAAACCATATTCCAGGATATTATACCTATTTTAGATAGGCAGGGACTGGCCACAGTAACCCAGGCCTTGATGGTAACCAGCTTTACCACAGCTGCCTTGGGAATAGTCCGATCTATAGCGGTAATGCGTATATCAACCCGTATTGAGATTTCGGCAGAGGCTGCCATGTGGGGACGTCTTATGCAGCTGCCTACCAAATTTTTCCGTCGTTTTACTGTGGGGGAATTGGCCAGCCGTATGGGAGGAATTGGCGTTGCCAAGAGCTTGGCGTCCGGCGAATTCGTTGGCTCTATTTTGAGCTTTATATTCTCATTCTGGAGTATTTTCCTCATGTGCTACTACAGCATAAAACTCACAGCTGCAGCAGTTGTGGTTTGGCTGATTTATTCTCTGTTTGTCATAGCAGTAATGCGCCGAACACTGTATTTCCAGCGCAAAATCATTGATGCCAGCAACAAGTCTGCTGGTATGGTACAACAAATTTTTGCAGGACTTGCAAAATTCCGTGTGCAGGGTGGCGAGGAACAGGCATATAATCTTTGGGCCTCAACCTTTGGTGAGCATTGGAAATGGGGCTACAAGCTACGGTGGCAGAATAACTATACCACCATTATTTCCAGTATTCAGCCATTTATTCTTACTATGATTCTTTATTGGATAGCAATGTATGGTATGAATGAATTGGGGCCAGATGGTAAGACTGTTAAGAGCGGTATTACATATGCTCAGTTTATCGCCTTTAATTCAGCTTATAGCAGCTTTAATGGTGTAATAGGCGGAGTCCTTGGCCTTATTGGCAAATATTTCGCCATTCAGCCTCAGATTGAAAATCTCAAGCCGATTTTAAATGAGGTTCCGGAAAGCAACGAGGAAAAGCAGGATGCTGGGCAGCTCTCCGGGGCTCTTGAGGTGGGAAATCTGTCCTTTGCATATACGTTGGTAGTGCCAGATGGCAATGGAGGAACCATAGAAGTTAAGGGCGATGACGTTATTCATAACGTTAGCTTTTCTATTGCTGCTGGCGAAAATGTTGCCATTGTTGGTAAATCCGGCAGTGGGAAAAGCACCTTGGTTCGTTTGCTATTGGGCTTTGAACAACCACAAAAGGGAAGTATTTCGTTTGATGGACAGAATCTGGCAGACCTGTCCCTTCCTTCGGTTCGTTCACAGTTAGGTGTTGTATTGCAAAATGGCCAGCTTATGACCGGGGATATCTATACAAACATCGTAGGTACAAGAAATCTGACCCAGGACGACGCCTGGGATGCCGCTGAGGCAGCAGGCGTGGCTGAGGATATTGCGGAAATGCCAATGGGTATGCAGACAGTAATCAGTGAGGGCAGCTCTAATATTTCCGGTGGCCAGCGTCAGCGTATTCTTATAGCCCGGGCTCTGGCCGGAAAACCTTCTTTGCTTATTTTTGATGAAGCCACCAGTGCATTGGATAATCGTTCCCAGGCAATTGTTACCCGCAGCCTGGATAAGCTAAAGGCCACCCGTATAATTGTAGCCCACCGCTTGTCCACCATAAGGAACTGCGATCGCATCATTGTCATGGATGATGGTCGTTTAGCGGAAATGGGTACCTTTGATGAGCTTGTGGAAAAAGGTGGTATATTTGCTGACCTTGTAAAGAGGCAAATAGCATAGATTGTAGAAGGTGAATCCATTTATGAAGAAATCATTTATTTTAGCTTTGATGCTGGTAGCCTGTAATATAGGGCAGGTTGCAGCCGAATCACAGCCTGTCATTGAAAATACGGAAGAAAATTTGAGCCTTTCCCTGGCTGAAAGCATTGATATTGCTTTGAGCAATAATGATCAGATTCATTCAGCAGAAAAGGGAAGGGATGCCAGCAAATGGGGGCTGTCATCTGCCCGGCGGTCCGATGGTCCAACTGTAGGTTGGGAATCTAATTTCAGTCGTAACAGATCTCGTAGAACTGGAAGGTATTTTTATAATACTTCATATTCCAACAGCTGGAGTCTTACGATTCCTGTATATACTGGTGGACAACTGGAAGGACAAATTGATAAGAATCGCTATTTGCTAAATCAGGCTGATTTGAATCTGGAAAATGTAAAACAGACAGTACGGTACAAAACAGCTAGTGCCTATGCAAATCTTTTGCATCAAAAGGATGTGGCCAGAATTGCAAAGGAGGCTGTGGAAATGTCCAATAGCCAATTAAGGCTGATTAATGAACAATTCAGTGAAGGTGCTGTGGCCAAGGCGGATGTGTTGATGATGGAGGTACGTTTGGCCAATAACCGTCAAAATCTGGTGTCGGCCCTGGGTAATATGGAAATTGCAAAATATGATTTAATTAATGCAATGGGCCTTTCCAACAATGTTAATGTGGAGCCTACAGATGTATTTTCTTATGAACCATATCCTAAAGATCTTTGGGAATGTGAGGAATATGCTCTTGAGCATCGTCCTGATGGAATCGCTGCAGATTATGGTATAAAAATAGCTGATGCCAATAAAGATATCGCTAAAGCCGGCTATCGGCCAAAGGTTTCCGGCAGTATCGGAAGAGGGATTGCAGGGGAGCAGCCCTTTGGTATGGAGAGTACTGATAGTTTATCCGCAGTTATAAATTTCAAATGGAATATTTTTGATAACGGTGTAACTGCCGCCAATGTATCCCAAGCTGATGCCTTGGTACAGCAATCACAATATAATGCTGAATATACAAAAAAGAATATTAGCCTGGAAACACGTTCCGCATACGAGAGAATGAAAATAGCGGAAAAAAACATCAAAGAAGCTACAGCGGCGGTGAAGCAGGCTGAGGAAAGCTATACTATAGCCCAAGTCCGTTATGAGGAAGGCGTAGATATATTGCTTAATTTGCTGGATGCCCAGGAAAAGCTGACTCAGGCCAGATCAAATTATTCCAATGCTCTTTATCAATATAATCTTTATCGTGTGACTTTGGAAAAGGCCATGGGTGTACCTGTGGATATGGATGTTCCACTTTATGTTGAGGCAGAAAAAGGTGGATTATCAGCAGATAAGGCACTGAAGGTTGCGGAAATTAATGGATAATTAGAATGCAAAAAATGCTTCAAAGCAGGAAATTAAAAATGAATAACGAATAGTAATAGTTAAGAAAAGATTAATATAACTACAGTCCCTTGCCTAAATGAACTTAAGCAAGGGGCTAAGTTATATATACTCCCTTGATTACTTTTGGGGATTATGTTTTGTACTGAGATATTTTAAGGAGGAAGAAAAGTGGAAGATATTAAAATTTCTATAGAAGAAAAAAAAGGATGGTCAGTTTTATTACTGCAGGGAAGACTGGACAGAGTAAATGCCGAGGATGTTGGCTCAAAGGCTGAGGAAACTATGGCTACTGCTGCAAAAATGGCGGCTGATTTATCAGGACTGGAATATATTTCCTCTGCTGGTATACGTGTTCTCTTACGCCTTGCCAAAAAATCCAAGGCAGATGGAAAAGAATTTGTCATTTGCGGTGCAGATGGATTTGTAAAGGAGATTCTTGAAGACTCTAATATGGATATGCTTGTAACCATGATAAATTCAGTTGAACAGCTGCCTTAATGGTGATAATTATTAGTCTGTAGTATTTATGGGGAGGAAATGCCTGTGAAGTTGGATATTAGACGAAAAATATTGCTTCTCATGGGCATTTCCGGGTTAATTACCGCTTTGCTTTTGGGGGCTATATTGACCTTGGGACTGAATACAGCCTATGATACCTTGGACAAGCAGGCTTTTACCATGGCTCAGGGGGTAAGCGATGAAGCTGTAAACTATTCTCAGAAGCTGGCCCGCAAACGGCTGGAAAATATTATTCGCTTAAAGGCTTATCACATCAATGAGATCATTGGCGAAATGGAGGGTAATTTAATAATATTATCCGATAAAATTAGCCAGATATCAGATACATCAATCAAAAATAAGAGTATTATACCCAAGGATCCACGAACAGATACGGTGTATAGCGGTGAATGGTATTATCTGCCAGGAGCAGATGATTATTCACCTCAATATGCTACAGATATAGCCAATGATTTGAATGCTACCCTGCATAATTTAAGTAAGGGGGAAAAGGCCCGGCCTTTGTATTTTTATATTGGTTCCGAGAATGGCTGGAGCCTTCGCATGGATATCTTGCCAAATGATAATGACAAGGTTAATTTGCCTCAGGCGGCTCTGACCAGGGACTATGATGCCAGGGATAGAAGCTGGTATAAATATGTAATGCAGGCTGAAATAAAAAATGCTCCACTATATGTTCCCCTATATTCTTCAGCAGGTGGCAGAGCAATGTTATCTATTGCCATGCCCTATAAGGATAAGGATGGCATAGCCGGTGTATTAGGCGTTTCAATTCCATCATCAACCTTGTCTGCGGCTATGGAAGACAATACAAGAGATAAGAGTGATATCAGCTTTTTACTGGATTCCCAAGGCCATGTGATTTATTCCTCTTTATCCGTGGAGGATTTGGCTACAGACCGTTCCGACTTTGATTTGCGCAATTCCGATATTGAATCATTGGCCCAAGCTGCTCAAAGTATGACTGCAGGAGAAACAGGCTCCACAGTAGTTGATATTTACGAAGACTCTTATTTTTTGGTATATGCACCTGTGGGTTCACAGGGCTGGAGTTTAGGAGAGCTTATTTCCTACAATGAGGTTCAGGAACCAGCAGACTATATTGGATATTTGGTGAAATCAGAATTTAAGGAAATACAAAATGAATTACAGCTTGTGTTTTCCGGTGTTCGCACAATAAGTCTAATAGCATTTATTCTGTTATTAATTACAATCATTTTGGTAAGCCGTCCTATGGCGGGGCATTTTTCAAAATCTATCAGAAAATTATCAGAAGGTGTAAAACATATTTCTGAGGGAAACTTCTCGGATGAGCTTTCAATTAACTCCGGCGATGAAATTGAGCTTTTGGCTGACAGATTCAATGCCATGACCAAGGATCTCAATAAATATATGGATGATCTGACCAGAGTAACCCAGGAACAGGCTGAAGTTACAGCTGGTCTTGACGTAGCCACAAAAATCCAGAAGGGAATGCTTCCTGAGGGAGGAATCACATCATCAATTGTTTCTCTCGATGCTGATATGCAGCCTGCCATAGAGGTCGGTGGAGATTTCTATGACTACTACTATTTGGATGATACCCATTTGGCCTTCACCATAGCAGATGTATCTGATAAGGGGATTCCTTCCGCTATTTTCATGGTAGTTTCAAGAATTATACTCAAAAATTGTATTAATTTGTATTATCAGGATGGATTGGCTAATGCAGTTACATTGGCTAATGATCAGTGTTCACAGCTCAGTAATGATGGTATGTTTGTTACTGTATGGACTGGTGTCCTGAATACAGCAACTGGTGAACTGATTTACGTAAATGCTGGCCACAACGCACCTGTTCTTCTCCATGATAAGGAGCTTTTGTATCTGCCAAAGGGAAAGTGTCCTATGATGGGATTTATGGAGGGGATTGAATATAAACAGCAAAGCATTATGCTGGAGCCGGACTCCCTGTTGCTCCTTTATACTGATGGTGTTACTGAAGCCATGAATGAAGATAAGGAAATGTATTCCAAGGAGCGTATGGAGGATATCTTAAAAGGACTGGGAGATAGTTCTCCTAAGGAAACTATAGACAGTATAAGGCAGGATGTTGCTAAATTTGTTGGTAAAGCAAAGCAGTCTGATGATATAACCATGGTGGCCATAAAATATAATGGCATTAAAGGGTGATGGAAGCAATGAAGCTGGACATAAAAAAGAGGTTGTTTGTGCTGATGCTGCTGGGCAGCTTATTAAGCTTCCTGTTTTTGGGGTCTTCCCTTTTTTATGGGTTATACGGGGTATGGGATTCTTTTAATGCCAAGAAGGAAGAAGCAACCGTAGTTGTAACTGATTATAACAGGGATTTTGCCAAGGAACAGACCCAGGAAACTATGGACAGGTCTGTGGAATTGAAGTCAGAAACAGTATCCTTTGAAGTAAACGCTATAAAAGAGGATGTAAAATATCTTTCCAATGAAGCTTCTGAGATATTAAAATCACCACAAAACTATGAGCCTAAGAAGCTTCCTAATGCTGCTGATGGAAATCTTCCTGGGGGAATACCGTATGTCCAAATTAGTCCTGAGCTTAAGTCCCAGGGGATAACTCCTGAATTGGAAAGGGAAATTCAGCTGGTATCAAATATAGGGGAACAAATGCAATCTTTGGGACTGTATTATGTAAATGTTTTTGTTGCTTCCAAAAATGGCTATACCATTTATTATGACACTTCCGATGAAAAGGGGTATGTTGCCATACTCAGCCGTGAGGAATGGCGTGATACTTATGACGCCCGTAAGCGTGGCTGGTATACAGAGGGAGTGAATAGCCAGGAGCCTATATTTAGTGATGTATATACCTCAATAACGGGAGTAAAAATTATTTCCTGTGTTATGCCATACTATGATCAACATGGTGTAGCTGGTGTTTTGGGAGTGGATTGTTCCCCAAAGAACTTGTTTATTCAGGAGGAAGATGGAAAGGTTCATGAGAGCTTTATTATAAATAAAAAGGGCGTAATTCTTTTGAGTACCGTCCAAAAGTCATTTTTCCCTCCTAACAGGGTCTTAAAGCGGATGCGTCAACGCTTTACAGGATATGAAAAGGTATTTGTAGACAACGAAGAATATTACCTATCCTACGCTCCTATTGATAATACTGAATGGTGTATGGGTACCCTTGTATCAAAGGAAGAAGTTATGAAGGATGCTGTAAATGCCCAACATCGTATGGTTGAGGAGATGAATATTTTCTACACATCCTTTGCCCGTATTATTTTATTGATGGTCGGTTTAACTATCATCATATCACTGGTGTTGTTTTCCCTTATTTTATTTTGCAGTGCCAAAATTGCCACACGGGTTTCCAAGCCGGTGTATGCCCTTATGGCTGGGGCAGATGAAATAGCCAAGGGAAATTTCCAATACAAAATTCAGATACATACTGGTGATGAGTTGGAGCAGCTGGCAGAAAACTTTAATAAAATGACCGATGCCCTTAACCACTATACCAAGGAAATTTCTTATAGAGCCAAGGAAAAATCCCGTGTTGAGGCGGAGCTTTCTGCTGCTACCAACATTCAAATTTCGCTTTTGCCTACTCCATTACCACCAAGAGATGAATTTTCACTGGCTGCCGCTATGTATACAGCTAAAGAGGTAGGGGGAGATTTCTACGATTTTTATCTAATTGATGAAAATTACTTGGCAGTAACCATAGGTGATGTTTCCGACAAGGGAGTTCCGGCAGCTTTGTTTATGGCCGGAGCAAAGACAATTATTAAAAATAATATTCTAAGCGCAATGAAAAAAGGGCTTTCCCCGGAAGCTGCCTTATATTATGCCAATAATCAGATTATTGACGGCAATAAAGAAAACTATTTTGTATCTGTCTTTACCGGAATATTAAATGTTGAAACAGGGGAGTTTACTTATGTAAACTGTGGCCATAATCCACCTGTTTTGATGGATGAAGAAACAATATCATATTTACCTTCTTTCAAAACAAATGCAGTTTTGGGCGTAAAAGCTAACTGGAAGAATACCGAAAATAAAATCCAGCTAAAGCAAAATAGCTGTTTATTCCTCTACACAGATGGTGTAACAGATGCCTTAAATGAAAAACAGGAATTTTTTACCAAGAAAAAAATGGAACAAGTACTTAAGGAGATGGGGACGGAAGCAGCTCCTGAGGAAATAATAAAGGGCATGAATGAGGCTGTAATAAGTCACGTAAAGAGAACAGGAGAAAATGTGGAGCAGTCTGATGATATTACCATGTTGGTTCTAAATTATAAGGGATGTGATGATATGGACTCGGAAAAAGAAATAGTTATTCCAGCAAAAGTTGAGGAATTGCCTAAAATTCTATCCTTTATTACCGAAATATCCCGTGCCACCGATTGTTCAGAGCGTTCTATAAATCAGCTGATGCTGGTTGTGGAGGAGATATTTGTCAATATTGCAGAATATGCATATAAGGACAAGGAAGCAGTGGCAATTATAAAAGGTAAGCTGTATGGTAAACCACCGGAAATTGAGCTGAAATTTATCGATGAAGGGGTTCCGTATAATCCATTGGAAAAGGATGACCCAGACATTGATGCTGCCCTGGAGGACAGGGAAATAGGCGGGCTTGGCATATATTTGGTAAAGAAAAAAGTGGATAATATATCCTATGAACGCCAGGGAAAGAAAAATATACTCACTATCAGAAAGAAAATGATTTGATTAAGGGAGCAATAGCTATGGTTTCCACCACGTTGTATTGGAGTCAGCGGGCCAGGCAGGCCATCACTGATGAAGACGCATTTACAGAGTTATATGATTATTATTTTCCCCGAGTCTATCAGTATCTATTAGGAAAAACAAAGGACAGCTATTTAGCTGACGAATTGGTCAGTAAAACATTTCTTAATATGTATGAGCATCTGGGAGATTATGATCCGGAACGGGGAGCCTTTTCCACCTGGCTCTTTCGCATTGCCCAAAATGTGGTAAACAAACACTACGGGAGTAAGGCTTATACTGCCCATACCTCCTGGGATGA
>JAEEGL010929903.1_pt1 | contig 16278 bp, 8 predicted proteins | sample 9134231 | NCBI WGS metagenome assembly JAEEGL01 (sample SAMN16246548, study PRJNA631951) | gut metagenome | biome: gut microbiome; feature: rumen; material: fiber-attached | host: Bos | place: Iran: Karaj | collected 2018-10
GGTTCTCACGGCACAGGAAACGGTCCCGGCACTGGGACATGACTATCATACGGTCGACGGAACCGCAGTTGCGCCGACATGCACAGCTGCCGGTAAAGAAGCGGATCAGAAGTGCAGCAGATGCGATTCCACCATCACGGGAGCGGTGATCCCTGCGACAGGACATACTGTCGTGACAGATCCCGCGGTGGATCCGACCTGCACCGAGACAGGACTCACGGAAGGCAGCCACTGCTCCGTGTGCGGCGAAGTGATCGTCGCGCAGGAAGAAGTCCCTGCACTGGGACATGACTGGAAAGCGCCGACCTATAGATGGGCGGACGACAACAGTTCTGTGACTGCGGAACGCGTCTGCGCGCGTGATGAGGCGCACGTTGAAAGCGAGACCGCGAATACGACCTCCCAGGTCACGAAACCCGCGACCTGCACGGAGAAGGGCGAGACTACCTACACGGCGACCTTTGAGAACACCGCGTTCGCGACGCAGACGAAGACAGTTGCGGACATCGCTGCGCTGGGACACAGTTACGGCGAACCGGTCTGGAACTGGGCGGCTGATCATTCCACCGCGACAGCGACCTTCACTTGCGCCAATGATACGAACCACAAGGAAATCCTGGATGCGGATATTGCGGTAAATGTCACTGCGCCAACCTGTACCGAAGCAGGAACGATCACCTACACTGCTACCGTCACCTTCGAAGGCAAGACCTATACCGATGTGAAGGAAGAGAACGGGGAACCTGCGCTCGGACATGACTGGAGCACACCGACCTACACATGGGCGGACGACAACAGTATCGTGACAGCAAGCAGGATCTGCGGTCATGACGCGAATCATGTGGAGACCGAAACGGTGAACACCACCGCACAGGTCACGAAGCCTGCGACCTGCACGGAGAAGGGTGAGACCACTTATACGGCGACGTTCAGCAATCCTGCTTTCGAAACACAGACGAAGACACTGGAGAACGTTGACGCCATCGGTCACGCTTACGGCGAACCGAACTGGGTATGGGCAACGGATTACTCCTCTGCAGCGGCGGTCTTTACCTGCGCGAACGATCCGAGCCATGTGGAAACAGTGGATGCGGAAGTTGTTCATGAGAAACAGGATGACGGATCCAAGATCCATACCGCGACGGTAGAGTTCCTTGGAACGACCTATACAGACGTGAAGACACAGGGCAAACCGGAACTCACGATCAGGGATCTGGACAGCACAGACGGTATCGAACTCATGTGGAACGCGATCGAGGATGCGGTCGGGTACAAAGTCTTCGCCGTGAAGAACGGGCAGGAGATCCTGCTGGATACCGTCACTGAGCCCACCTATCTGGTGCCTCAGGTTCTCGACTCGAAGAAGAAGCCGATTGAGCTGATGATGGGTGAGACTTATGGTTATCTCATCGTAGCTGTTGACGCAGACGGAAACGAGATCGTGAACGGTACACACGACGACTTCTACAACCCGTTCCGGGACGACGTCGCAGATGACAGAGAATCCTTCGAGTACATCGCATGGGCGTATAACAACGGGCTCGTCACGGGAACGAGCCACACGGAATTCGATCCGGAAGGCTCCACGACCCGTATGAACTTCGTGATGATCCTGTACAAGATGCACGGCAGCCCGAAAGTGAGCGGCAAGAACCCGTTCAAGGACGTCACCGGTTCGAAGTCCGTCAAGGCAGTGCTGTGGGCCTACAACAAGGGCCTCGTCAAGGGCACGGACAAGACGCACTTCTCGCCGGACGTCAACCTGTCCAGAATGAACATCATCATGATCCTGTACAAGCTGGCAGGCAGCCCGAAGGTGAGCGGAGACAATCCGTTCGAGGATATCAGCGGTTCGAAGACGGTCAAAGCTGTCACCTGGGCGGTACAGAAGGGCATCATCACCGGTGTGGATGATACGCACTTCGATCCGGACGGCGACTGCAGCAGAGAGCTCTTCGTCGAAGTCCTCTGCAAATACAACAAAAAGTATCCCATCATCTGAGACCGCAAAGCTATCTGACATTAAAAAGAAGGCTCCGTCCCCGAAAGGATCGGGGCCTTCTCTCTGCACAGCCAGAATTTGCATTTTGTTCATGAATTCATGGTAATATTAGGAAAACAAAGATCATGAAAGGGATTTTTTGGAATGGCTAAAGCGAACATTATGGTCGTGGATGATGAAAAAAACATCTGCGAACTGATCCGCCTGTATCTGGAGAAGGAAGGTTTCGAGGTCACCATCGCGAACAACGGTTCCGATGCCATCGCGATGATCCGTCAGAATCGTCCGGATCTGGTCCTGCTGGATATCATGATGCCGGTCATCGACGGCTGGGAAGTCTGCCGCCAGGTCCGGGAATTTTCGCAGGTCCCGATCATCATGCTCACCGCAAAAGGCGAGACCTTCGACAAGGTCATGGGCCTGGATCTGGGCGCCGACGATTACATCGTCAAGCCTTTCGACACCAAGGAGGTCGTCGCCAGAGTGAAGGCCGTGCTGCGGCGCACCACCCCCGAGGAGACCGAAGGAGAGGTCTCCTACGATAAACTGGTGGTCAACATCGACCGGTACGAGCTGCGAGTGGACGGAAAAGTCATCGACACGCCGCCCAAGGAGCTGGAGCTGCTGTATCATCTGGCGAAGAACCCCAACAGGGTCTATACACGGGACCAGTTGCTGGATGAGGTCTGGGGCTTCGAGTACTATGGCGACAGCCGCACGATCGACGTTCACGTCAAACGCCTGCGCGAAAAACTGGAAGGCGTTTCGGATCAGTGGAGCCTCAAGACGGTTTGGGGCGTGGGATACAAATTCGAGGTGAAATAAACTTTTGCGCAACGGTCTGTTCAAACAGTATTTCTCCATTTTTATGGTAACGCTGCTCTCCTGTACAGCGCTGCTGGGCCTTGCTTTGCTTACCTTTACCGGCATGAACTATTCCGTCGGCCGGCAGGAAGTGCTCACCGGCATCGCCACCAGCGCGGCGGAAACAGCGGAACAGTTCTGGACCGGCGGAGATGTATCCGCGGCGTTCAGGGAATTTCTTGATACCCGCGCCGGTTCCGGCACCGGGATCTCGCTGTATGTAACGGATCCGGCGGGCAACATCAAATACTGCACGGAAGGGAACGATTGCCATCACGGAGGGAAAGTGCCTGCCAAGGCGGTGGACGCCATCCGCAAGGAAAAGGCCTATTTCTCGGTGGGGTATTTTTCCGGTCTGTTCCGGAATAAGGGAGATTATACCTACGGGCGTTCGATTGAAAAGAATGGGACCATTGTTGGATATCTCTTTGCTTCTACGCCGGTCGGCCCTCTGTTCTCCTATCTGGCGGAGACGCTGTTCAGCTACCTTTTTTCCTCGGGAGTCATGCTGCTGGGAGCGTTCGTGGTCATTTATACCGCGACGCTGCGCCTGACGGCGCCGCTGCAGGAAATGAGCAAGGCGGCTGAAAACTTCGGGCGCGGGGACTTCTCCGCTAGGATCGACGTTACCGGCGACGACGAGGTTGCCGTTCTCGCGGATTCCTTCAACAAGATGGCGGAATCTCTGGAAGAATTTGAGCAGAACAGGCGCTCCTTCGTGGCCAACGTTTCCCATGACCTTCGTACCCCCATGACCACCATCGGGGGATATATCGACGGGATCCTGGACGGGACGATCCCCAAGGAGGAGGAGAACCGGTATCTGGAGATCGTGTCGGAAGAGGTGAAGCGCCTCTCCCGCCTGACGTCTTCCCTTATTTCCGCCATGCGCGTGGAGGAGCGGAACACCGACGTGGTGCTGACGTCTGTGGACGCTTGGGAGATCATCCTCAATATCATGTTCAATCTGGAACAGCGCATCGAGGAGAAGAAACTGTACGTGCAGGACTTCGAGACGGAGGAACTGTATGTCAGCGCAGACAAGGACATGCTGCACCAGGTGGTGTATAACCTCATCGACAACGCCGTGAAGTATACCCCGGTAGGCGGCGAGCTGCTGGTCACTGCGAAGAAAGACGGCAAGTACGCCCTCATCTCGGTACAGAACAGCGGCAACGGCATCGCGCCGGAGGAACAGCCTTTCGTTTTTGAACGGTTTTACAAAACGGATAAGTCCAGGGGACTGGACAAATCCGGAACGGGTCTGGGACTGTATATCGTCAAGCGGCTTACCACGGGCATGGGCGGCGACGTCACGCTGGAGAGCGACGGCGAGAGTTACACCCGCTTCACGGTGAAGCTTCTTCAGACTGCGCCTCCGGTGGAGAAGACGGTCAAGGACAAGATCAAAGTTGCATCCGACCGCACGCAGAAGGAAAAACCGCCGAAGGAGGGCACGAGGTCTTTCTGGCTGCCGTGGAATCGTCCAAAAGAGGACAAGTCCGGGGAAGAAGGTGCTTGACGGTGTTTTTTCTGCTGTGTTAGCATAGTTGAGGATACAAAAGGGAGTAGCTTAACACAGCGATGTGGTTTCGGTTTCCGTCATCACGACGGCTATGCCGTCCGGACCGGAATAGATAGCAAGACTTTTGTCGTTACTACAGCGGCAGAAGTCTGTTTTTTATATTCTGCCTTATAAAAAAGGAGAGTGAAATTCTTATGGATCATTATGCAAGACCTGCGGAAGAAGTGCTGAAGGACCTCGGCACAGATCTCGCCAACGGGCTTACCGGAGCTCAGGTCGAGGAGCGGAAAGCCAGGTACGGAGAAAACGCCCTGGCGGCGAAACCGTCCAAGACCCTGCTGCAGCGTTTTCTCGCCCAGTTCGCGGACGTGCTGATCATCATCCTGCTGCTTTCCGCCGCGGTGTCTTTTTTCGTGACCCTGATGAGCCCGGATGAGGAGAGTTTCTTTGAGCCTCTGCTGATCCTGGTCATCGTCATCATCAACGCCTGCATCGGCGTGTATCAGGAAAACAAAGCGGAAAAAGCGCTGGAAGCGCTGAAACAGATGTCCTCGCCGCATGCCCGGGTCATCCGGGACGGGGAGGAGCAGATGGTGGAGACGAAGAACCTGGTACCCGGAGATCTGGTCCGTCTGGAAGCGGGAGATTTTGTCCCCGCGGACGCGCGCCTGCTGCGTGCCACCAACCTGAAGGTAGACGAGTCCGCCCTCACCGGTGAATCGCTTCCGGTGGAGAAGGACGCTTCGGCGACCGTCGCGGGTGACGTGCCGCTGGGAGACCGGATCAATATGGTCTACAGCGGATGTTCCGTCAGTTACGGCACCGGTCTGTGCGTCGTCACGGGCACCGGGATGAACACGGAGATGGGCAAGATCGCTTCTCTTCTCAATGAGGAGGAGGAAGGGGAAACGCCCCTGCAGCAGAAACTGGCCCAGCTGGGCAAGATCCTGGGCTATATCTGCCTCGGCGCGTGCGCCGTGGTATTCGCCGTGGGTCTGTTCAGCGGCATGCATCCGCTGGATATCTTCATGGTCGCAGTTTCCCTCGCGGTATCTGCGATCCCGGAAGGACTGCCTGCCATCGTCACCATCGTGCTTTCCATCGGTGTACAGCGCATGGTGGAGCACAACGCCATCATCCGCAGTCTGCCCGCGGTAGAGACGCTGGGCAGCGCGTCCGTCATCTGTTCGGATAAGACCGGTACACTGACGCAGAACCGTATGACCCTGACGAAGGTCTGGGTAGACGGCGAGCAGGAGACGGAGACTGTCACTGCGGACTGCAGTCCGCAGGCGAAGGAACTGCTTCTGTACGGCGCGCTGTGCTGCGATGGGTCCGTGGTATTTTTGGAAACCGGAGAGAAGCATCTGGGAGATCCCACTGAGACCTCCATCGTGCTGGCAGCCCACCGCAACGGGATGCCCAAGGAGCAGATCAACCGGGAGCATGCCCGTGTCGCGGAACTTCCTTTCGACTCCGACCGCAAGATGATGACCACCGTCAACCTCTTCGACGGAAAGCCGGTCGCCATCGTCAAAGGCGCGTTCGATCTGATCGCGGCGCGCTGTGTGAAGGGCGATCTGGAGACAGCCGCAAAGATGAACCGCGCGATGGGCGAGTCCGCCCTGCGCGTGCTTACTGTGGCGTATAAGGAACTGGATGAAGTTCCGGAGCATCCCACTTCCGAAGAACTGGAATCCGGACTGACGCTCATGGGCCTCGTCGGCATGATCGACCCGCCCAGAGAGGAAGTGAAGGACGCCGTCGCCCTTTGCCGCCAGGCCGGGATCAAGCCGGTGATGATCACCGGAGACCACGTCATCACCGCCTCCGCCATTGCCCGTGAGATCGGGATCCTGGAGGAAGGAGACGAAGCCGTTACCGGAGTGGAAGTCGACGCCATGAGCGACGAAGAGCTCCTGCGGCGCGTACGTCACATCGCGGTCTATGCCCGCGTCACGCCGGAGAACAAGATTCGTATCGTCAAGACCTGGCAGAAGCTGGGCGAGGTCGCGGCCATGACCGGCGACGGCGTCAATGACGCCCCCGCGTTGAAAGCTGCGGATATCGGATGTGCGATGGGGATCACCGGCACCGACGTCGCGAAGGGCGCCGCGGATATGACGCTTACCGACGACAACTTCGCCACCATCGTGGAAGCCGTCCGTCAGGGAAGAGGCATCTACGACAACATCCGTAAAGTGGTTGGTTATCTGATTGGCACCAATATCGGAGAGATCCTTGTGGTGTTCCTTGCCATGATCTTCTGGCGGGAATCCCCGCTGCTTTCCATGCAGCTGCTCTGGCTGAACCTGCTCACTGACAGTCTGCCCGCTATCGCTTTGGGCATGGAGCCGGTGGATGAGGACGCCATGTCCCGCAAGCCGAAGGCCAGGGACGAGGGCATCTTCTCGGGCGGACTCGGGATCCGGGTCGCCCTGCAGGGCGTATATTTCGGCGCGGTATCGCTGCTGGCGTTCTGGCTCGGGAAACAGGCCACGGGCACTTCCGTCGGCGGACAGACCCTCTGCTTTATGGTCATGGCCATGGCGGAGATCGTGCAGAGTTTCAACATGCGCTCGCACCATTCGCTGTTCCACAGCAATCCCTTTGGGAACAGGATGCTGGATCTGGCCGCGTTCCTGTCCATCGCACTGACGGCGCTGGTCCTCTTCACTCCGCTGAGCAGTCTTTTCGAGCTGACGCTGCTGCCTGCAAAATATTATTTGTATGGCGTCGGACTGGCTCTGCTGTCCATCCCCATCATGGAGATCAGCAAGGCGGTCGGACTGGAGAAAGAATAACGGGTCATCCCGCAAAAAAACGCGTACGCTTCAGGCGTACGCGTTTTTCATTGTGCGGTCACAGTTCGGCGAGCATGCCGTCGATCCGTTCCATCTCTTCCGCGGGAAGTTTTCCCATATAGGAGATCGTGAGATCCTGAAGGCTCAAATCCTGCATGGAGGGCGGAAGCTGCAGGATCTGGGGATACAGTTTCTGAAGGATCGCTTTGGCGCCAGGATCGGAGAAAAGCAGTCTCAGAGGCGACCTCGTGGAGAGCACTTTTCTCAGCGGTGCGGTCAGCCCGTATTCGTAGCGGTAGGTTCCGGGTCCGACGGTGAAAGGATCCTTTCCGCTGAGCGGGAGCGTGACGTCCGCGTTGCAGCCGAAGGGAACGGTGATGCTCACCTCGGCATGGTCCTGATCCGGCAGATTCCAGGAGACTCTGTATCGCCCGGACGCGGTATCTACATCCAGATCGGCGCAGCGGAGCTTCCAGTTCAGCATCGGCGCGATGACAGCCTTCCGGAATCCGGGAGCTTTTTCCGAAGGACGCAGTCCCGCGACGCTGCCGAACAGCCACGCCGCGACGGAGCCATAGGAATAATGGTTGAGACTGTTCATGCCGGTGGAGCTGATGTGCCCGTCCGGAAGGACGCTGTTCCAGCGTTCCCAGACGGTGGTGGCCCCCATGTTCACCGCGTACAGCCAGCCCGGATACTGTTCATGGAGAAGGATCCCGAAAGCCTGTTCTGCCATGCCGTTCGCGCTGAGGACAGGACAGAGCAGAGGCGTTCCCGCGAAACCGGTGGTCAGCGTGCCTCCGCTGCGTTCCAGAAGGATCCGCATTCCGCCTTTTGCGTGCTCCGGATCGGATAGTTCCTCTGCTAAGGTCAGCAGTTCCGCGGTCTGAGTTGGAATGCAGCACCGCCCGGCAGGGGAATAATACTCTTCCCGGATACCTTCCAGAATGCGGTCTGCGAGGGCAGAATAACGGTCCGCATCCTCTTTCCTTCCTAGAAGTTCAGCTGCTTTCGCGCATAAAATAGCGCTTTTACGGAAGAAGACGTCGTTGAGAAAAGCCTCGTCCGTTGCGCCGCGCATGCCGTTGGGATCCCACGGCGCGTCCAGGGAGAGCCAGTCTCCGTAGCTGAAGTGCCGGCGCCAGCCGTGATCGTTCCCGTCAAGGCGGGTGATGTAATCCACCCAGGCGGTCATGGACGGATAGGCGTCCCGCAGGACCGTGAGGTCGCCGGAATGGAGATACATCGTCCACGGCATGATCGTCACGGCGTCGCCCCAGATGCTGGAGCAGTTTGCACTAAGGTCGATATTGGGAACATAGTCCGGAACTCTGCCGCCGTCCGTCTGTTGCTCCAGCCCCATGTCGTAAAGGAATTTGCTGTAAAAGGCTATGGGGTCAGTGAGGTAGCACGCTGTCTCCGTAAAGACCTGTGCGTCGCCGGTCCATCCCATGCGTTCATCGCGCTGTGGACAGTCCGTGGGGACGTCCAGAAAGTTGGATTTCATGCCCCATCTGACGTTGCGGATCAGCTGATCGATGCCCGGGTGTCCGAAGTGAAGGTCGCCCCGGTGTGACAGTTCCGAATAGAGGGCGAAAGCCGTAAAGTCTTCCGGCTGGAAGTGCTGCAAGCCTTCGATCTTGACGTAGCGGAACCCGTAGAAGGTGAACCGCGGTTCCAGCACGGTCTCCCCGCCGCTGACGTATCGGTATTCGGCCTTCGCCGTGCGAAGGTTCTCGTTGTAAAAATTACCGTCCTGAAGGATCTCTCCGAACTGCAGCCGTATTTCCGTTCCGGCAGGTTCCCGGATATGCAGCCGGAAACTGCCGGCAAGATTCTGCCCGATGTCAAGCACCGTCTCGCCCGCAGGGGTATGGATCACCTCCGCGACAGAGAAGGTCTCATGGGCCCGTACCGGCAGGCTGTGCCGGGCAGTGAGGACGCCTTCGGGTGGATCCGCGGGAAGCGCGGGGACAGATGCGGTCTCCGGAAGCGTATCGTCCCGGTGCTCGCCGTCGTAGATATTGGAAAAGGTGATGGTCGAACGCCGGACGGTCCAGTTTTCATCGGTCCCGATCACGGTCTCGGTGCCGTCCGCGTCTTCGATCCGGATCTCTGCGATGAGCTTCCACTCGGACCCGTAACGGGACTCATTCGCCTGGGAGAATCCGAAGCGGCCTTTGTACCAGCCGTTTCCCAGCAGGATGGAGATGCCGCCGCCTTCCCGGACCTGTTCCGTAAGATCGAAGGTCTGGTACTGGCTCCACAGGTGATAGTCGTTGCAGTAGGGAGTGAGATATTCATCCCCGATCTTTTTGCCGTTGAAGGAAACTTCATACAGGCCCAGGCCGCAGATGTAGAGCCGCGCCTGCACGGCATCCGGAAACGCAGGGATCCCGGTCTCGAAAACCGGGTGACGGGGCTCGCGGCTGTCGCAGGAGATCCACTTCGCCTCCCATGGTTCCTCCATCTTTCCGGTCTCGAACCGGTTGATTCCGCTGACGGTTTCCTCCCCGGCGTCTGTCCGCACGGAAACGGTCCAGAAATACATCGTCCGGGGACGCAGATCGACCGGCACTGCCGCACCCAGACAGTCCAGATCGGCCCATCCGGTGTCCGCTTCCGTGCCCCGGCCGGAGGTGACGAGAATCCTGGCGGCTGTTTGACGTGTTCCCTTGCTTTCCGCGACGTTCCATGAGAAGACGGTTTTCTCCATGGAGAATCCCGTCGGATCCGTGAGGTGGTTTACCTGACATTTCGTTATGATCATGAACTGCCCTCCGATCGGCCCGGACGTGCTGCGGTCCGGCAGATTAAACTCTGTGATCTCATTTTAGCAGAGAAAAGCATAAGGAAAAAGAAACCTGGTCTACAGGCCGGACAGGAGGGGAGGCGGCTTGAAATGCGGCCCGGTTTGCTTTCCCCGGTCCGTTTGCATATAATGAAGTGTACTGAGAAAGCATGTCATCTGCATTTTAAAGAAAGGAATCTCAAATGAGCCTGATCTGTCCCTCTATCCTGTCCGCGGACTTTTCGATCTTTGGTGACGAAGTCCGAGATGTGCTGAACGGCGGCGCGGACTGGATCCATTACGACGTCATGGACGGCAGCTTCGTGCCGAACATCTCTGTGGGCGTACCTGTTTTGAAGAGCATCTCCAAAGCGGTGCCGGCGTTTTACGACGTGCATCTCATGATCGATGCCCCTCACCGGTATGTGGAAGCCTTCGCGAAGGCGGGAGCGGATATGATCACGTTCCATGTGGAAGCGGAAGAGGATATCCCCGGCACCATCCGGGCGATCCATGACCTGGGAAAGCAGGCCGGCGTCGTCGTCAAGCCGAAGACCCCGGCAGAAGCGGTGTTCCCGTATCTGCAGGACGTGGAAATGGTTCTCGTCATGACCGTGGAGCCCGGCTTCGGAGGTCAGAAATACATGGCGGATATGTGTCCCAAGATCCGTGAGATCCGGGACGAAGCCAAACGCATCGGCAGACCGGACCTCCTCATCGAGGTGGACGGCGGCATCGCCGCCGATACGGTCGCATCCGCCTCCGCAGCCGGTGCCAATGTTTTCGTCGCAGGAAGCTCCGTTTTCGGACAGGAGGACCGCGCGGCCGCCATTGCAGGGATCCGCGAGGCAGCGGACTCCGCTTATACGGACTAGTTCATACTGAATGGAAGAAACCACTGTAAAAAGATCAACACTGCACCCGAGTTTCCGTCCCTTCCGGGACTATCTCATCACTATGGTGCCCATTGCGGTGCTCGCGACGTACGTCTACGGGCTCCGCGTACCGGTGATGCTCGTGATCGCCACGGTGACCGCTGTCCTCTGTGACCTGCTGGTCGCCCTGCTTGAGCTACGCCATATCCGTCTTTCCGATATCTCCAGCGTCACCTTCGCCTGGATGGTCACGCTCATGCTGCCGGTCGCGGCCTCCTACGGGACCGTGATCTTCGCGGTTGCGGCGACGGTCCTTCTGGGAAGCAGAGCTTTCGGAGGATATGGGAATTACCCGCTGCATCCCGCGGCTTTCGGTTTCGCACTCACGGCGATCAGTTTTCCGGACAAAGTGTTCAGGTTTTCCAGAGCCTCCGTACGTGTCGGCCTTGGATGGAATGTGACAGAGGACCTGTACCAGTCTCCGGCCGGAACGCTCCATGACGGCGGCGTACCGCTTCTGGACCGTTCGGAACTGATCCTGGGAGACTATGCGGGCGCGATCGGAGAGACCTTCTGCCTGCTGGCCTTTGCGGGACTCATCCTGCTCATCGTTCACTACGCCAACACGCCCCAGGAACCCGTCAGTTTTCTGGCCACCTGCGCGGCAATAGCTTATCTTTTCCCGCGGATTCCCGCCGGCGGCTGGGATTCCGTCCTGATGGAGATCTTCTGCACGGGGATCCCCTTCGCCGCCTGTTATCTGGTGGCGGAACCCACGATCAGACCGAAACATCCCGCCGCGAAGATCCTGTACGGGATCCTCACGGGCATAGGCACCATGCTCATCGCGCGTTACGGCGTGTTCGAGCGCGGCGCCTGTTTCGCGATGCTGCTGACTACCCCCATGGGATACTATCTGGACCGCCGCTTCCTCGGCAAACCGGAGGAGAAGGAGGTGTCAGATGGCGAATAAACGCAAAGGCCGTCTTGCCCGTAATATCGGCGAGGCGCAGGTCAACGACTACTTCCTCTTCAACCACGCGGTTCTGGTCCAGGGATACGCGCTGGCGCCCCTGATCGGCGGCGCGGTCAACCTGCGTTACGCCATGATCATGGCGCTGGGCGGCATCCTGCTCATCATTCCCATCGGTCTGCTGGGCGAAGTCCTGACCGGCGTCGTGCGCAAGCAGCACAGACTGGTCATGTGCGTGCTGGTCACGTCTCTTCTCATCATCCCCGAGATGATCCTCATGTCCCGGCTGTTCGGAGCGGACGCCATCACGGTGGGACTGTATCTGCCGTTGCTGTTCGTGGAGGGCATCATCACCTTCCGCGCAACCGATGACATCAGGGAAGGATTTCTCAACTGCCTGAACCGCAGTTTCATGACTGCGCTGGCTTACGCGACTACGATTCTCGCCAGCGGCGCGATCCGCGAGATTCTGGGGTTCGGGACGATCCTTGGCAGGCCGCTGCCTTTCGGCGCGCTGTGGCCCGCTGCGGGCACCGCGCCCGGCGGACTGATCCTCATCGCGCTTATCGCCGCGTTCTGGAATCTGGTGCGCCGCATTGCCGCAAGGCTGCAATTCACGGAGGTGGACGACAATGCATGACTCTTTCTGGAGCACTGCTCTGCGTTTCTTCTCCTTTGCTCTGACGTCTGGCGCAGCTCAGAACCTGCTGCTCACCCGTCTGGTGGGAGGAGACCACGTCTTCCGTATGGGAACGCCCCGTGAAGAACGTTTCTTCTCCGTCTCCCAGACGCTGCTGGCAGTCATTTCCTCCGCGGGCTTCTGGTGGCTGGATACCAGGATCCTGCCCGGCGTTTCGGTGCTGGAACGCTTCGGTCTTTCGCCTTATTACGCCAGAGCCTATCTGTGGCCTCTTGCTTCCGCGCTGGTCATCGGGGTGGTCTACTACACCGCATACGTCGCCGTCCGCGGTATCGGTTTCCTGAAGGAAGAAGAACTGACTGCGAGCAGGATCCCTCTTGTTGGATTCAACAGTCTGGTCTGTACGATCCTGTTCCGGATCGCCGCCAACGACTACACCTTCCTTCGGGCCATGGCTTTCGCCGTAGGAAGCTCGGTGGGGTATCACTTTGCGCTGCTGCTCATCTGGGAGGGCAGAAAAAAGATGGAGGAGTCGGATCTGCCGGAGGCCTTCAGCGGACTGCCTGCGCTTCTGCTGTATATCGCCGGTCTTGCCATGGCGATCTATGCGCTCGCCGGGCACGGTGTCGCGACGATGATGTGAGAAGGTGGGCGGGGCACAAAAACGAAACATCAAAACTGCTGTTCTTTCAGACAGCAGTTTTTTCATTCCGGAAAGAAGGTATGTTTCTGCTGTTGTACAATTTGCACCAATTGATTCTTGTTTTATGCTACAATAATATGGAATTACTAGGAGTGTAAGACGAGGTAACGGTATGGCACCCGATTATTTTGACAGTACGATCGATTTCCCGGAACTGGACCCGATGACGGGACTTCCGAAGGGAACAGCGCCTTCGCGCGCTTCCTCTTCAGAGTCCGAAGATGACTGGCAGGCTCTCCTGGCAAGCGCCGGGAAAGATGACATGGGTTCCGGTGTGTTCGTCAATCCAATGGATATCGTGACCCAGGAAGAAAATAAAAAACTGCGGGAGCAGCTGGAAGAAATGCGGCGGGAAGCGGACAAATCCGCTGAGGAGTACAAGGCGCAGCAGGACCGCTACGTGGAAACCCTGCGTCAGATGAATACCCGCAATCAGGAGGCGCTGCAGGAACAGCGCGCACAGCATGAGAAGCAGATGGCGGATCTCACCAGTCACTTTGAGAATCTGCGTGTCGCTTCCAGAGAAGCCAGTTCCAGAGAGCATGAAGTCCGTCTCCAGCTTGAACAGGTTCAAAGCGACAAGAACGCGCTTCAGCGCGAGAAGGAAGACCTGCAGAACAAACTGGACCGTCAGAGAGATCTTCTGACAGAGGAACGGGACAAGGCAGAAAAGAACGAGAATCTGCTGAGGGAAGCTGTCCGTCAGATGCAGCAGACCATGCGCGAGAATGCGGATCAGGAACTGCATCGCGTCCGTACGGAAGCGGCGGAACGGGAAGAGAACATCACGAAGCAGATGGACGAGGAGCGGCAGGCGCTTCAGGTCCGCATGGAACGGGAGCGTCAGCGTATCCAGGATCAGGCTCAGCGTGACAGGCAGGAACTGATCAGCAAGGCCGACAGAGAGAAGCAGGAGCTCCTGTCGAGATCTGAGCGGGAAAAGTCGGACCTTCAGGCAAAGTACGAACAGGAGAAGTCGGATCTTCAGGCAAGACTTGAGCAGGAGAAAGAAGAACTTCAGACAAGACTTGAGCAGGAGAAAGAAGAACTTCAGACAAGACTTGAGCAGGAGAAAGCCGAGCTGCAGACCGAATTGGAGCAGGAGAAGGAGGAACTTCTTAACAGATCCGGACAGGAAAAGAAAGAACAGGAAGATGCTTACCGCAAACAGATAGCGGATCTTTCCGAAAAATCCAGGACGGCGTACCAGACTCTCGCCGAGAGAGCCAAAAACGAACTGAGAGATATGGCTGAGCGAAGCCAGAACGAGCTGCGCGCCCTGACGGAAAAGACCGAAAAAGAAAAACAGGAACTCGCGGAAAAAGCCGCGAAAGAATTGGAAGAACTGCGCCTATCCGCAGCTGCGGAAGCGGAACAGGCTGCCAGGGAAGCAGACGAAAAACAGGAAGACCTGCGCAGACGCGCTGCAGAAAGGATCAACGAGGTTATCGCCGCCAACACCAGACTCAATGAGGAACTGCGGCAGGCCGGCGCCGAGAATGAGCGCCTGACCGGCGAGCTGCAGCAGAGCACCGCAGATAATGAACGCCTTTCCGGCGAGCTGATGCGGCGCGGCGCTGAGAATGAAACGCTTTCCGGGGAACTGAAGCAGACGAAGGAAGACACATCGAAGACCATCGCTTATCTTTCAGAGCGGCTGGAGCAGTCGGAGAGCGAGACGGCGAAGAGGGAAATGGCGGAAGCCCGGAAGAAACTGGAAGAAGAAACCGCGGCGCGGGATCAGCGTATCGCCGAAGCAAAAGCCATCATTCAGGAACAGTGGACAAAACTTCAGTCGGACACCCAGATGCTGAAGTTGGACCGGGATATGGTGGAACGCAGCCGCCAGGCTACCGAGGAAGAAAAGAAAAAGATCGCGGCATGGCAGCAGGCTGTGTCAGCGGAAGCCCAGAAGGTGGCGGAAGCCAAAAAAGAATCGGAAGAGGAACAAAACCGCCTGGCGGATCTCCGTCAGCGGTTGGAATATGCTGAACGCACCGTTCAGAATGACCGCGCCCTTTTTGAGCAGGAGCGTGTCGCTTACGCACAGCGCGTAGAGGAAGAGACCGCGGAGCGCAAACAGAAGGAAGCGGAAGAGGCGGCGGAGAGACAGCGTCAGATCGCTGCGGCAAAAGCTTTCCTTGAACGGCTGCGTATGCAGGCGGAACAGGAACGTTCGCTTCTCAGCGAGGAGCGCGCCGCGTTTGAAGCGGAAAAAGAGGAACAGAACCGCCTCTTTGAACAGAACAGGAACGAGTTCGAGCAGCGCCGTCTCCGGTTCAGGGAAGAGATTGAGCGACTGACCAGCTGGGAAGGATTGTTCCCAAAGAAAGATACCGAAGAACCCGCAGCGGAGCCTGTGCCGGCAGCCGTGCCGGAAGCGCCGCAGCCCGAGGAGATCCCCGAGTTTTTTCGGGACGATCCTGTCGGGAAGCTGCTGAACTTTGACGAACCTGTCCCCGCGCAGGAAGAACATGCAGACCGCCTTGCCGAAGAATCTTCGGTGATGGCAAGTCCTTTTGCGGACCTTTTTAAGGAACCCTCTTTGAGTGAGACTCTGTTCTCACCGGCACAACTGAAGGAGGGCAGCGAAAAGGTCGGTGCCGAACCTGCGGAAACGCAGGAAATGGAAACGTTTACGAAAACTGCTGTGGAACCGGAAGCCCCCGGGACGGAGGAGCCGGTATCCGAAGGAACGGCGGAACGGACGGCTGAAGTTCAGCCTGAAGAGGTTCCGGAAGATGAGCCTGTGGCTGAACTGAAAGAGATCTCTGCCGCGGAAACACCGGATGAACCCGGTGAAACAGCTGCGGAAGAAACGCAGGAAGAAGTTCCTGCGGAGATTCCGGCAGAGACGGAACCGGATGTGATCCCTGCCACGGAAACACCGGAGGAATCCGCTGAAGCAGCCCCGGAAGAAACGCAGGAAGAAGTGCCTGCGGAGACGCCGGAAGAGGCGGAACAGGAAGAGATCCCCGGTATGGAAACGCCGGAGGAATCCGCTGAAGCAACTCCGGAAGAAACGCAGGAAGAAGTGCCTGCGGAGACGCCGGAAGAGGCGGAACAGGAAGAGATCCCCGGTATGGAAACGCCGGAGGAAC
>JAEEGL012488543.1_pt1 | contig 16278 bp, 17 predicted proteins | sample 9134231 | NCBI WGS metagenome assembly JAEEGL01 (sample SAMN16246548, study PRJNA631951) | gut metagenome | biome: gut microbiome; feature: rumen; material: fiber-attached | host: Bos | place: Iran: Karaj | collected 2018-10
ATGAGGTGTCCGCGCTGCGCGGCCCGTGTCAAAAAGGCCCTAGCAGCCCTGGAGGGCGTAACGGAAGCCGCCGTGAGCCCTGAGAGCGGCACCGCCGTGATCACCGCCGACCGCGATATCGCCGCGGATACCCTCAAAGACACCATTCAGAACGCCGGTTATACCTTTATCGGCGTCCAGGCATAAAGGAGCCGGATCGCTATGCGGCAGAGAATGACCCTGCAGCGGCCCGACAGGAACGGCCCCTGCTGGTGCGGCAGCGGCAAAAAATACAAGCACTGCCATCAGCCTGTCGAGGACAGGATCCTGGCCTATCAGCTCCGGGGATATGAGGTGCCCACCCGCAAGCTGCTCAAGACCCCGGCGGACGTGGAAGGCATCAAAAAGAGCGCCGCGATCAACATGGCCGCCCTGGACGCGGTGGCCGAAAAGATCCGCGCCGGCATGAGCACCGAGGAGATCAACACCATCGTGAACGACGTGACCTACGGGATGGGCGGCATCCCCGCCGACCTGAACTACCAGGGGTATCCCAAGTCCGTCTGCACGTCGGTGAACGATCAGGTGTGTCACGGCATACCGGCCCCGGACGTGATCCTCAGGGAAGGGGACATCATCAACGTGGACTGCTCCACTATCCTGGACGGTTATTTTTCCGACTCGTCCCGGATGTTCATCATCGGTCAGACCACGCCCGAAAAGGAAGCCCTGGTGCGGATCGCCAAGGAGTGCATGGAGGAAGGCCTCAAACAGGTCATCCCCTGGCACACCCTGGGCGACATGGGCAGCGCCGTGAACCGCCACGCCAAAGAGAACGGCTGCACCATCGTGCGCGAGATCGGCGGCCACGGCTGCGGCAACGCCTTCCATGAGGACCCCTGGGTGAGCTATGTGAGCTCCCCCGGCACAGAGATGCTGATGGTGCCCGGCATGGTGTTCACCATCGAGCCCATGGTCAACCTGGGCAAAGCCGCCATCCGGGAGGACAAAAAGAACGGCTGGACCATCTATACCGCCGACGGCATGCCCTCCGCCCAGTGGGAGATCGAGGTGCTGGTCACAGAGACCGGGCACGAGGTGCTGTGCCGGTAACAGCCGGAAACGAAAGGAGACCCGTATGGAAGAGATCCTGGTCCGCTATCACGCGGATATCCCCGCCATCAAAAAGACCCGCGTCGGGGACTGGATCGACCTGTACGCCGCGGAGGACGTGACGCTGAACAGGGGCGAATGGAAGCCCGTTTCCCTGGGGGTCAGCATGCGCCTGCCCGCGGGCTATGAGGCCCATGTGGCCCCCCGCTCCAGCACGTACAAGACCTGGGGGATCATCGCCGCCAATTCCGTGGGCGTGATCGACGAGAGCTACTGCGGGGACGGGGACATCTGGTTTTTCCCCGTCATCGCCCTGCGGGACACCCGGATCCGAAAAGGCGACAGGATCTGCCAGTTCCGCCTGATGAAAAAAATGCCCGATGTGTCCATCACGGCCGTCCCTCATCTGGACGCCCCCGACCGGGGCGGGCTCGGCTCCACGGGCACACGATAATACACGAAAGGGATATGATAAAATGCATACTGTAAGATCCATCAGCGACGCCGTCAGATATGTGGGCTGCAGCGACCGGAAACTGAAACTGTTCGAGAACGTCTACCCCGTTCCCCAGGGGATGAGCTATAACGCCTACGTGATCCTGGATCGGGAGACCGCCCTGATGGACACCGCCGACCAGGCCGTATCCGAGGCCTTTATGGACAACCTGACCGCCGCTCTCGGCGGCCGGACACTGGACCACCTGATCATCCACCACATGGAGCCGGATCACGGCGCCAACGTGAAAAACGTGGTCAGGGCCTACCCGAACGTGAAGATCCACTGCACGGCGGGCGCTGTCAGGATGCTGCAGCAGTTCGCCGGGGCGGACATCGCCAAAGCCGCGGTGCCCGTCAAGGAAAAGGACACGCTCTGCCTCGGAGAGCATACCCTCACCTTCCTGACCGCGCCCATGGTCCACTGGCCGGAGGTCATGGTCAGTTTCGAGGAAAAGGAAGGCATGCTCTTCTCCGCGGACGCTTTCGGCACCTTCGGCGCCCTGGGCGGCAGCCTGTGGGCGGACCGGGCGGGATACACGCCCCGGGAGAGGGACGAGTACCGGAGGTATTACGCCAACATCGTGGGCAAATACGGCAGGCAGGTCCAGGCGCTGCTCAAAAAAGCGGCCCCGCTGGACATCAAATATGTGCTGCCCCTCCACGGCCCCCTGTGGCGCGGGGACATTTCTCCCCTCCTTAAGGACTACGACCTGTGGAGCCGCTGGGAGGGTGAGAGCGGCGTGGTAATCTTCTGCGGCACGATCTACGGCCACACCATGAGGGCTGCCGAAAAGCTCGCGGCCCTGCTGGATGACCGCGGCGTCAGCGATGTCAGCGTCATCGATATCTCCGGGCAGGATCTGAGCTTCCTCGTGGCCGAGGCCTTCCGCTGCAGAGCCGCCGTATTCGCCGCCGCCTCCTACAACGCCGGCGTGTTCCAGCCCATGGAGACCCTGCTCCACGACCTGAAGGCCCATGACTGGCAGAACCACACCGCGGCGTTCCTGGAGAACGGCACCTGGGCGCCCAGCGCGGGCAAGACCATGCGCGCGATCCTGGAAGGCGCGGCGGTCACCGTCCTTGACGAAACGCTGACCATCCGCTCCGCCCCCACGGAGGAAAACGAGAACGCCCTGGCCGCCATGGCCGACGCCCTGGCCGCGGCGCTCAAATGAGCTTCCATATCATCACCGTCGACAGCATCCCCTCTACGAACACAGCCCTGAAGGACTGGGCGGGAGGGGATGGTGTTTTGAGCGCGTACGGGCCGCTCCGGCCCCTGACCGTGGTGAGAGCCGTCACCCAGACCGGCGGCCGGGGCCGCCTGGGCCGGCAGTTCATATCGCCCCCCGGCGGGCTGTACATGAGCCTGTACCTGCCCGCCTCCATGGTGCGCGATCCCCTCACCCTGACGCCCAGGATCTGCGCGTGCGTGTGCCTGGCCCTGGAAAACGCGGCGCGGACAGAGCTGCAGATCAAATGGGTGAACGACCTGTACCTTAACGGCAAAAAAGTGTGCGGCATCCTGTGTGAGGGCATCCCCGGAGGCTTCGTCTGCGGCATCGGCGTCAATCTGAAGACCCCCGAGGGCGGTTTCCCGTCGGAAGCGGGCCCCGCCGGCGCCCTGGACCGGGAGGGCCTCTCCCCCGAAGGCCTGATGGACGCCATCCTCAAAAGACTGCTCCCCTGCCTTGAGGACGGCTTCCTGCCCGAAGTCGCCCGGATGTACAGGGCAAGGAACATGCTCCTTGAGCAGGAGGTGCTCTGGCGGAACGGGACCGACCCGGTGCCCTGTGTCGTCACGGGTATCGGGGACGACCTGAGCCTCACCGTGCGGGATCCGTCCGGCCGGGCGATGAGCCTGCGCACCGGGGAGACCCTGCTCAAAAAGGAGGGCCCGGCCCGATGAAAGCGTTCTTTTTCGATTTTGACGGCACGCTGCGCCGGGGGGACTCCATCCTGAGCTGCATGGCCTATGCCCTGAAAAAACGCCGCATGACCCCCGCGGATCTCATGGCCGCCGCCGGCGCGGGCATCCTGTACGCCCTAAAGCGCATCAGCGTCGAGACCCTCAAGGAACGCTGCCTGCGCTTTGAGAAAAGGATGGACGATGACGCCCTGGAGCGCTTTGCCCGGAGCTTCACTGCCGACTGCCTCATGCCCGGCCTGCTGCCCGAAGGGCTCCGTCAATGGCGGCGCCTCAAGGCCGAGGGCACGCTCACGGTGCTGGTGAGCGCTTCCACATCGGATTACATGATCCCCCTGGGGGAAACTCTCGGGGCGGACGATGTCATCTGCACCGAAATGAAGGACCGCCGGGTGCTCAAAAACTGCCGCGGGCAGGAGAAAGCGGACCGGATGCGTTCCTGGGCCGCCCAAAGAAAGATCGACCTGAAGAACTGCGGTGCCTGCGGGAACAGCCGGGGAGATCTTGAGATGCTCGCCCTGGTGGGCAGTCCCCTTGTGATCGATCCCGGACGGAAGATGCTCAAAGCCGCCCGGGAGAAAGGATACCCTGTAGAGTCATGGCGGAAGACCTGAACGGGGATCGGATCCCCTTCACCTATCTGCTCCGCTGCGCCGACGGCAGCCTGTACTGCGGCTGGACCTGCGATCTCGAGCGGCGGATCAGAGCCCACAACGCCGGAAAAGGCGCCAAATATACCCGTTCCCGCCTGCCGGTGACGCTGGCCTGGGCTGAGGAACAGGAAAGCTTCACCGCGGCGCGCAAAAGGGAAGCGCAGATCAAGAAAATGTCCCGGGAGCGCAAGGAAGATCTGATCCGTGCCCGGGCCCCCGGGAATGAAATAACACCCTCAAGACCTTAAAGGAGCCACAGAATGCCGAAGATCCTGTTTTTTGACCTGGACAATACCCTGTGGGACGGGAACGAGCACGTGCCCTCCAGCGCCGTGGAAGCCATCGCCGCCGCCCGGAGGAGGGGGCACATGTTTTTCCCCAGCACCGGCAGGAGCCGGGCCGCGGTGCACCAGAAAGCGCTGTTCGACCTGGAGCCGGACGGGCTGGTCTCCGGCGGGGGCACCCGCGTGGAGCTCCCCGGCGGCTCAAGGACATGCGTCATGGAGGATACGTCCCTGAACGAGTGCTTCAATGAGCCCTTCCTCAGCGCGGACCTGATCGCCTGGACCGTGGAGGAGGGCCGCAGATACGGCGTCCGTTTCCTTCTGGAGGGCCCCGAATACATGTATATGGGAAAGGAGGACGCCAGCGATCACTGGTTCTTCTCCTCCATATCCGCGCGGTTCGGATCCACGATCCGGGATATCAACGCCTGCTGGGGCGCGTGGGAAGCCAACAAAATGACCTGTGAGCTCCCCGACAAGGAACGCTGCGCGCCTTTCCTGGAAGAGCTGGAGAAACGCTATCAGGTGATCCGGCACGCGGATACCACCATCGAACTGGAACCCAAGGGCATGGACAAGGGGCACGGCGTCCGCCAGGTGTGCCGGATCCTGAATGTCCCCATCGCGGACACCATCGCTTTCGGGGACAGCGCCAACGACCTGGGCATGCTCCGCGCCGCGGGCATGGCCGTGGTGATGGGGAACGGCGCCGAAGCCGTCAAGGCGGAGGCGGACCTGGTGTGCCCGCCGCTGGATGAGGACGGTATCCTCAGGGCTTTCCAAACGCTGAAACTGATATGATCCACCGCCGACCAAAGGAAGGAACAGACCTATGATCCGCAAACTGGTCCGACAGATGCTTACGGCGCAGACCCTGTCCGCGCTGACGGTGTCCCTCTGCCTCCTGATCGACAACATCATGATCGGGCGCTTCCTGGGCCCGCAGGCCATCGCCGCCTACGGCCTGGCCAATCCCGTGCTCCTGGCCTTCGCCGCCATCGGCAGCATGCTGAGCGCCGGCATCCAGGTGGTGTGCTCCAGATCCATCGGCGAAGGATCCCAGGAGGAGACCAACAGGGGCTATTCCTCCGCTGTGGGGGCCGCGCTGATCATATCCGCCGCGCTGACCCTGACCGTGCTCCTTTTCCACGGGCCCCTGGCCACGGCCATGGGCGCCGGCACCACGGGCGAACTGTATGACATGACCAGCGATTATATGGCCGGGTTCATCATCGGGGCGCCCGCCACCATGGGCGCGCTGATCCTGGTGCCCTTCATGCAGATGGCCGGAAAAAACGGCCTGCTGGTGGCGGCGGTACTGGGCATGACCGTGGCGGACGTGGGGCTGGACCTCATCAACGTGCTGGTGGTCCACGGGGGCATGTTCGGCATGGGGCTGGCCTCCTCCATCAGCTACTATGTGGCCCTGATCGTGGGCGGCGCGTATTTCTTCACGAAAAAGTGCGTGTTCCGCTTCAGCCGGAAAAACGTGACCCGGAAAAAGATCGCCGAATTGTTCAAAAGCGGGATCCCCTCCGTGTTCAACATGGCCGCGTCCGTGGTGACGATCTTCATCATGAACCGGATCCTTCTGGGCCTGGGGGGCAGCGCCGCCGTGGCGGCCTATTCGGTGATGAGCACCATCGGCAACGCCTCCAACTGCATCACCACGGGCATCGGCGGGGTGTCCCTGACGCTGTCCGGCGTGTTCTGGCATGAGGAGGACATCACCTCCATCAAGGCCCTGATGCGTCTGCTTGCCCGCTGGTCCGTCATCCTGGGGATCGCGATGGGAGCCGTGCTCCTTTTCTTCGCCCCCGCCTTCGTGGGCCTCTTCCTGCCCGAGAGCGGCCCGGCCCAAACCATGGCCGTCCTCGGCCTAAGGCTGTTCGCGGCCGGCATGATCCCCTGCTGCCTCAACAATATGATCAAAAACATGTATCAGGCCACACAGCGGGTGTATCTCACGGAGTGGATCTCGGTGCTGGAGGGCGCCGCGCTGCCGGTGCTGGCCGCCTTCATCCTCAGCCGCTTCCTGGGCACCACAGGCGCCTGGTTCTTCTTCGCGGCGGGCGAGACCCTGGCGCTCATCGGCATCGGCCTGATGATCCGCAAAAAAACAGGCCTCCTTCCCTGGCGGGACGGGGCCTGCCTGATGCTCCCTCCCGACGCCGTCACGGCGCCGGATGACCTGAAGGAATGGGACCTGCGCAGCCTCAAAGAGGTGGCCGAAGCCTCCCGCGAGGCCGGGGACTTCTGCCGCCGCCACGATCTGAGCGAAAAGACGAGCGCTCACGTGGCCCTGTGCGTGGAGGAGATGGCCGCCAATACCATCCAGTACGGCTTCGGCGCGAAGAGCGCCAAGCGCCATCTCTCCGTCCGCATCCAAAGTAAAAAGGGCCGCACGATCCTGCGTTTCCGGGACGACTGCGGCGCCTTCGACCCGATCCACTACATCCCGGGAGAAGGCAAGGACGCCCTGGGCATCCGGCTGGTCATGGCCATGTGCCAGGAGATCCGCTATACCTACTCCCTGAACCTGAACAACCTCACCCTGGAATTCAGCGATGAGGCCGCCGGATCTGCCGATACAGGCACCGCCTGACCTCCCCGCGGTAGGGCACGCTCTCCACCCTGTCCACAGGCTCCATGCCGCATTTTTCCATCACCCGGCCGCTGGCCGGGTTGTTTTCGAAATGGCCCGCCGTCACGGCCTGAGCCCCCATCCGGAACAGCTCCGCGATCACGGCCCGGAGGGCTTCGGCGGCGTAGCCCCGTCCCCAGTGATCCGGATGGAAGGCGTAGCCCACCTCCACGGTGTCCCCTTCGGAACGCACCTCGTGGATGAATCCCACGGGGCGGTCCTTGAGACACACCGCGTAGCACAGCCGGCCCGGCGCCAGGCTCATATAGCGGCGGAACAGGTCCGCCGCCGCCGCGGCGTCCTCAAGGTCCGGCAGCATATAGGTGCTCTTCACCTCGTCCCGGCACCAGATGTCCCGGAGAGCCTCAAAGTCCTCCAGGCGCATGAGGCGCAGAGTGAGCCTCTCCGACCGGATATGGTCCCGCATGGGCAGCATGGCGATCCCTCCTTCAAATGACCGAAACGAGCTTCTGTCACAAAAACGGCCGCCCCGACACGGAGCGGCTCGTTTATTCAGCGGCGCATGAAATCAGCGGATATGGCGCACCCGGATCACGCCGTTCAGCGCTTCCAGGGGACGCACGATGCTCTCCGGCACCTCACCGTTGAAGTCCAGCAGGGTGTAGGCGATGTCCCCCCGGGACTTGTTCACCAGGTTTTCGATATTCAGCCCGGCGGTGGCGAAGATGTCCGTGATCTGGCCCAGCATGCCCACCTTATTGGAGTGCATCACCGCCAGACGGTCACCCTCCGCCCGGGCGAAGGCCACGTTGGGGAAGTTGACCGAGTTGGTGATATTGCCGTTCTCCAGATAGTCCCGGATCTGCCGGCAGGCCATCACGGAGCAGTTCTCGTCCGCTTCCGGAGTACCGGCGCCCAGATGGGGCGTGCACAGGGCCTGGTCGTAGCCCAGCTCCCGGGCCGTGGGGAAGTCCGTCGCGAAACCGCGGATCTTGCCGTCATCGATGGCGTCGCACACCGCCTCGTTGTCCAGCACCGGGCCGCGGGCGTAGTTGATCAGGTACACCCCGTCCTTCATGGCCGCGATGGAATCGCGGGACACGAAGCCCCGGTTGGCCTCATTGAGCGGGATGTGCACGGACACGATATCCGACGCCGCGTACAGGTCGTTCACGTCATCCACGAACCGCACGAACTGCTTCAGCTCGTTTTTCCGGTTGTGCCCCAGGTACGGGTCATACCCGATCACCGTGAGCCCCAGGTCAAAGCACGCCCGGGCCACCCGGGACCCGATGGCGCCGACGCCCACGATACCGATGGTCTTGCCCATGATCTCGGGCCCGCGGTACTTTTCCTTGCCTTCCTCCACCGCGCGGCCGGGATCGCTCTCCCCGTCCTTGAGGGTGCGCACCCAGGCGTTGGCGTCAAGAACATTGCGCATGCACAGGATGATCGCCGCCAGGGTCAGCTCCTTGACCGCGTTGGCGTTCCCGCCGGGGGTGTTGAACACCACGATGCCCTTCCCCGTGCATTTGTCCACCGGGATGGTGTTGGTGCCCGCTCCGATGCGGCAGATCGCCTTCAGTTCCGGCCCCATGGGGATATCGTGCAGGGGCGTGGAATGCACAAGGATGGCGTCCGGCTTCGACGTGTCGTTCTCGATCCGGTAATTGGCCTCCGGGAAGTCCCTCAGGCCGGCTTCGGCCACCTTGTTGTAGGTCTGGATGATGTACATGGCTGATCCTCCTATCGCGTGATGTGATTATCGTATTCGAACTTCTTCATGAACCCGACGAGCTTTTTGACGCCCTCCACGGGCATGGCGTTGTAGATGCTGGCCCGCATGCCGCCCGCCAGGCGGTGCCCCTTCAGGCTCACCAGCCCCTGGGCGGCGGCTTCCTTCACGAACCGGGCGTCCAGATCGTCGTCCCCCGTCCTGAAGGTGACGTTCATCAGGGAACGGCTGGCTTTATCCGCCACGGGCTTGTAAAGGGCGCTGTCGTCCAGTACCTCGTAGAGCATCGCGGCCTTTTCCCGGTTGCGCTGCCAGATGGCCTGAACGCCGCCCTGATCCCTGAGCCACTCAAGGCACAGGCCCGCCATATAGATGGCGTAGGTGGGCGGGGTGTTGAGCATGCTGCCCTTGTCCGCCATCACGGTCCAGTTGAACACCGCGGGCGTCACTTCCGAGGCACGGCCCAGAAGATCCCGGCGCACGACCACCAGGGTGAGCCCGGCGGGGCCGATGTTCTTCTGAGCGCCCGCGAAGATCACGCCGTAACGGCTCACGTCGCAGGGCTCGGACAGGATGTTGGACGACATGTCCGCCACCAGGGGAACGCTGCCGCAGGAGGGCACATAGGGAAAGCGGGTGCCGTAGATGGTGTTGTTGGTGGTGTAATACAGGTAATCGGCGCCGGGATCGCAGCGGATCTCGTCCTGCCCGGGCACCCGGCGGTAGCCCTCTTCCCGGGTGGAAGCGGCGCAGCGCGCGTCCCCGTATTTTCCCGCTTCCTTCATGGCCGTATGGGCGAAATGCCCGCTGTCCAGATAGCAGGCGTAGCCCTTGAGCAGGTTCATGGGCACCGCCGCGAACTGCCCGGTGGCGCCGCCCTGCAGAAGGAGCACCTCGTATCCCTCCGGCACGCCCATCAGCTCCCGGAAGAGGCTGACCGCGCGGTCGAATATCGCCTGATAAGCGGCGCTGCGATGGCTCATCTCCATCACAGACATGCCGCTGCCGCCGTAGGAAAGCATCTCACCGGCGGCCCTGCGCAGGGCCTCCTCCGGCATCACCGCGGGCCCCGCCGCGAAATTGTATACCCTGTCCATGGATGACCTCGATCCTCTGTTTTACTTCCCGATCATGATCAGATCAGGGACTTTAAGTCGGTATACTCGTACCCGTGAGCGTCCGCCACGTTTTTATTCGTGAGCTTCCCGCAGTAACAGTTCACCCCGGACGCCACCGCGTCATCGGCGCAGGCCGCCTCCAGGCCCTTGTCGGCGATCATGAGCCCGTATTTGAGCGTGGCGTTGGTCAGGGCGATGGTGGACGTTCTGGGCACGGCGCCGGGCATATTGCCCACGCAGTAATGGACCACGCCCTCCTGGATGTAGACCGGGTCGTCATGGGTGGTGGTGTGGGAGCTCTCCCCGCAGCCGCCCTGGTCGATGGCCACGTCCACGAACACCGCGCCGGGCTTCATCTCGGACAGATATTTGCGTTTGAAGAGCTTCGGGGTGGCGCCGCCGGGGATCAGCACGGAGCCGATCACCAGGTCCGCGAAGGGGATCACCCGCTCGATGTTGCTGTCCGTGGACACGAGGGTCTGGATATGGGCGCCGAACAGATTGTCCAGTTCCTCCAGGCGCTTGAGGTTCACGTCCAGGATGGTCACGTTGGCCCCCATGCCCACGGCGATCTTGCAGGCGTTCATGCCCACGGTGCCGCCGCCCAGGATGACCACGTTGGCCTTCGGGGTGCCGGGCACGCCCGCCAGAAGGATCCCCTCGCCGCCGAATTTCTTTTCAAGATACTTGGCGCCCTCCTGGATGGAGAGCCTGCCGGCGATCTGGGACATCGGCGCCAGGCAGGGCAGGGAGCGGTCCTTTTCCTGGATGGTCTCATAGGCCACGGCCTTGACCTTCCCTTTCAGCAGCGCGTCCATCTGCGCCTTGTCCGCCGCCAGGTGCAGGTAGGTGTACAGGATCAGCCCGTCGTGGAACAGGGGGTATTCGCACTCCAGCGGCTCCTTCACCTTGATCATCATGTCCACCAGGTGCCACACATCGGCGGCGTTGTCGATGAGGGACGCCCCGGCGTCCACATATTCGTTGTCGGAAAAGCCCGAGCCGACGCCCGCGCCCTTCTCCATATACACATGGTGCCCGGCGGAAACGTACGCCCTGACGTTATCCGGCGTGAGCCCCACACGGAACTCGTTGTTCTTGATCTCCTTCACGCAGCCGATCTTCATACGGGATACCGCCTTTCCAGCACAGATTGAGTTTAGATTATACACCAACCCGGCAAAAAAACAAAGTGCTGTATACCTGAATACGAAATCCAGAGCATTTTAAATACATTATGGACTTTTGTCCGTCAGGGCCGGCGCAGCCGGGGCGATCCGGCCGATCGCGGTTGCATTCGCAGGCAGAATCGAGTATAATAAGTATATCGACACAAAGGAGGGTTATCTCAAATGGGCAAAGTATTGGTGGAAACCAGCGCGCGCCACGTGCATGTGACTCAGGAAGATCTGGAGACCCTGTTCGGCAAGGGCTATGAGCTCCATGTCAAGAAGATGCTGTCCCAGCCCGGCCAGTACGCCAGCGAGGAGCGGGTGGAAGTGGTCGGCAGCAAAAAGTCCCTGCCCGGCGTGAGCATCCTGGGCCCCGTCCGCAAGGCCACCCAGGTGGAGCTGAGCCTGACCGACGCCCGCGCCATCGGCGTCAGCGCCCCCGTCCGGGAGAGCGGTGATCTGGAAGGTGCCGGCGCGTGCAAGCTGATCGGCCCCTGCGGCGAAGTGGAAGTCAAGGAAGGCGTCATCGCCGCCAAGCGTCACGTGCATATGACCAAGGCCGACGCCGAAGCCTTCGGGGTGAAGGACAAGGACGAAGTGATGGTGCGCATCGATTCCAACGGGCGCTCCCTGGTGTTCGATGACGTGGTGTGCCGCGTGAGCGATTCCTACGCGCTGGCCATGCACATCGATACCGACGAGAGCAACGCCGGCTGCGTCGCCCCCGGCACCATGGGCGAGATCATCCTGAAGAAATAAGCCTGACGATCCCGCGGCCCGTAAAAAAGACCGCGGGATACTTGTATCAAAACGCCATGAAGATCAACTATGACGCCCGGATGCTCGAGATCATCCGCGGCCTGCCGGAGGGAGAAAAGCCCCGGCTGCTGCTCCACTCCTGCTGCGGCCCCTGCTCAGGCTCCGTCCTGGAGAAGCTGTGGGACTTTTTCGATGTGACGCTGTTCTACTACAACCCCAACATCGCGCCTTATGAGGAATATGTCAAACGGGCCCGGGAGCAGGAGCGCCTGCTGGCGGAGCTGCCCGTCAGGGTGCCCATGATCCTCGGGGAATGGGACAGTGTGGAATACTACAGCGCCGTCAAAGGGCTCGAAGACGAGCCGGAGGGCGGCGCGCGCTGCGTGAAGTGCTTCCGTCTCCGCTTGGAGGCGACGGCCCGGGCCGCGGCGGAAGGACATTTCGATTTTTTCACCACGACACTGACCGTGAGCCCCCACAAGAACGCCGACAACGTGAACCGGGAGGGCGAAAACGCCGGGGAGATCTATCACGTGCGGTACCTGCCGTCGGATTTCAAAAAGCGGAACGGCTACCTGCGCAGCCTTGAGATCAGCCGGGAACACGGCCTTTACCGTCAGAACTACTGCGGGTGCGTGTACTCCATGCGCCCGGAAGAAGAATAAACAGGAGGACCGACCATGGCCACACTGCACAACACCGCCGAAGCCGGGGATTTCGCGCCCACCGTCCTGATGCCGGGGGATCCCCTCCGGGCCAAATTCATCGCCGAGACCTTCCTGAAGGAACCGCGCCTTGTGAACAATGTGCGGGGCATCCAGGGCTACACGGGCACCTACAACGACAAGCCCGTGAGCGTCATGGCTTCCGGGATGGGGATGCCTTCCATCGGCATCTATTCCTATGAGCTGTACAATTTCTACGGGGTGGAAAAGATCATCCGCGTCGGCAGCGCCGGGATGATCGACCGGGGACTGAAGATCCGGTCCGTGGTAGCCGCCATGAGCGCCTACAGCAATTCCGCCTACGGGAACGACCTGGGGTTCAACGGGGTGCTGGCCCCGTGCGCCGATTTCGGCATGCTGTGCGACGCCGCGGAAGCCGCCAGGAAGATCGGCGTGACACTGAACGTGGGCCCGATCTTTTCCAGCGACGTGTTCTACGCGGAGAGCAAAAACGCCGCCGTGCTGGAAAAGCTCCACGTGCTCTGCGTGGAGATGGAGACCTATGCCCTGTACCTCAACGCGGCGAAGGCCGGCAAAAAAGCCCTGACCCTGCTCACCATCTCCGACGACCCCTACACAGGCCTTTCCTGCACGCCCCAGGAGGTGCGGGAGACCTTCACCCAGATGATGGAGATCGCCCTGGAGATCGCGTAAGCGCGCGAACGGATATGTAAAACGCCCGGCATCGTCATTTACGGTGCCGGGCGTTTTATCGAGCTTAAAGACGCTGTACGTCTTCCACGATATTGTTGATCCAGATGCCTTTGGCGATCAGCACGGCGCCGAACACGCACTTGAGCAGATCCGATCCCTCGCACAGGGCGAAGATCGTGACCTCCGGCAGTGCCGTCAGGCCCACCAGGAGCCGCACGATCACCACCCTGACCAGCCAGACGTACGCGCTGTCGAACAGCAGGGTGATCCAGGTCTTTCCCCCGGCCCGCAGGGTGAAATAGGTGGTGTGCCCGTAGGCGTACAGGGGCGCCGCGCAGGCGCTGACCCTGAGGAAGCCCACGGCCAGTGCGCGGACCTCGTCCGTGGTGTTGTACAGGCGGGGGAACAGGGGCGCCGACAGGAAGAGCAGAAGGCCCGCCGCCGCCGCGGAGACCACGGCGAAGGACGCGATCTGTTTCCGGGTGCTCCTCACCCGTTCGAAGTCCCCCGCCCCCAGTTGCTGCCCCACCATGATGGACACGGCCGTGCCCATGCTCATCCACATGATGGAGAACACGTTGGACACGGTGGAAGCGATATTCATGCCCGCCACCACCGCCAGGCCCCGGGTGGAATAGCTCTGGGTGAGGGCCGCCATGCCCAGGGACCAGAGCAGCTCGTTGATCAGAAGGGGCATGCCCTTGGACACGATCCTGCCCGCCAGGGGGCCGGGGATCCTCAGGCTCCTGTAGGCCCCGGGCACGAAGACCGCCTTTTCATGGTGCCGGTGGCACCAGATCACGATGATCGCGCATTCCAGGACACGGGCGATCACCGTGGCGACGGCGGCGCCCACCGCTCCCAGGGCGGGCGCGCCCCAGTGCCCGCCGATCAGGAACCAGTTGAGCACCAGATTGAGCAGGATGGCCGCCACGCCCGCCTTCATGGGCAGGGCGGTCTCGCCGCACTCCCGGAGGGTGGAGGCGTAAGCCTGCTGCAGGGCAAAGGGCGCGAGGCCCAGCAGCATCACGTTCAGATACCCCTGGGCGTGATCCAGGGTGGCCGCCATATCCCCGGTGCTTCCCCCCTCGTGGAGGAACAGCCCGATCAGATCCCTCCCCCACACAGTCAGCACTATAAGACCCGCGGCGAATATCCCGAGGGCCAGGAGGATCTTGAAGCGGAAAGTGTCCCGCACGCCCTTATGGTCCCCGTTGCCGTAGAACTGGGCCGTGAAGATCCCCACGCCGCCCAGGCCGCCGAAGATGCACAGATTGAACACGAACAGGCACTGATTGACGATGGACACGCCGTTCATCTGGTCCGTGCCCACGGCGCCCACCATCAGGTTGTCCAGAAGGGACACCAGGTTGGTCAGCCCGCTCTGCAGCATCACCGGCAGAGCCAGGAAGATCAGGGACCTGTAAAAGGACTTCGTCCCGATATACTCTTTGATCCTGGACCGCATCATGGTCCCTCCCGCGCACCGTCCTTAAAGAAAACGGGAGCCGGCTCGCCGCCGGCCCCCCTTAAAGCATCCCCGCCGGATCCGGTCACACCGGCCTTTCCTTCCCCATGAAGGTGCAGGCCAGGGAGCCCGGCCCGCAGTGGGACCCGATCACCGGCCCGATCATCTGCACACGGATCTCCTTGAGGCCGGGGAGCTTTTCCAGGAGCGTGTCCCGGAGCTTGAGCGCCTCTTCCTCCACGTCCGCGTGCATCAGGATGATGGTCTTCCCCGTGGGATCCTCGATGTTTTCGACGGTCCTTTCCACGATGGTCTGCAGGGTCTTTTTCCGGCCCTTGGCCTTCTCCGCCGCGTCCATCTTGCCCTCCCGGCCCATCACGATGATGGGCTTGATATCCAGCATCGTGCCGAAGAAGGCGCTGGTGGGGCTCAGGCGGCCGCCGCGCTTCAAATAGACCAGGCTGTCCACCGTCATGAAACAGCGGGCGCGCATGCGGTTGTCCCTGATCCACTGATCCACCTCGTCCATCGACGCGCCCTCAAGGTACAGGTCGTGGGCCTTTTCGATCAGCAGGGTCATGGGGCTGGAGATGGACAGGGTGTCGGAGATGACCAGGCGCCTGCCGGGATAGCGGATGCTCAGGTCGTCCCACGCCTGACGGGCATACTGCAGCGTGGCGGACATGTTGCTGGAAAATGCCACGTACAGGATATCCTTCCCTTCCTTCAGCCAGGGCTCGAAATAATCCACGTAATCGGGCATGCTCAGGCAGCTGGTGCTGGGCACGGAACCGGCGCGCATCCTGTCGAAGAACGCCTTCTGTGCCGCCGCGCCGGACCGGCCGTTGTCATCCAGATACTCCTTGCCGTCCAGGGCATAGGGCATTTTGATCACCGGGATCTGACGCTCGTCCGCGATCTGATAGGGCAGGTCACTGTCGCTGTCGGTCATGAACACATAAGGCATTTCTCGCATATTTTCCCCTCCGGACACGGGACCGGGCGGCTTTGCCCGTCCACATGATCTATACTTGAGCGGAGCGTATACCCCGCTAAGCTTATTGTAAACTCAACAGCGTGTTTCGTCAACCGAATGAGCTTCTTTTCCCTGTTTTTTCCGCTGTTTCGCGGGGAGCGGACGTCAGAAAAAACTTGCCAAAAAGGCCCCGCCATTGTATAATTTCCGCGTAGCACGGTCGCAGGACCGAGTATTTCACTTGTGGATTTTTTTCCCGAAAGGAGCAAAAGCAAATGCCAGCCAAAAAGTTCGTCTACCTCTTCAGCGAAGGCAACAAGGACATGCGCAATCTGTTGGGCGGCAAAGGCGCCAACCTGGCCGAAATGACCAATATCGGCCTGCCGGTGCCCCAGGGCTTCACCATCACCACCGAAGCCTGCACCCAGTATTATGAGGATGGCCGCAAGATCAATGACGCCATCCAGGCCGAGATCATGGAATACGTCCTCAAGCTCGAGGAGATCACCGGCAAGAAATTCGGCGACAAGGAGAACCCCCTGCTGGTCTCCGTCCGTTCCGGCGCCCGCGCCTCCATGCCCGGCATGATGGACACCATCCTGAACCTGGGCC
>JAEEGL010468503.1_pt1 | contig 16277 bp, 11 predicted proteins | sample 9134231 | NCBI WGS metagenome assembly JAEEGL01 (sample SAMN16246548, study PRJNA631951) | gut metagenome | biome: gut microbiome; feature: rumen; material: fiber-attached | host: Bos | place: Iran: Karaj | collected 2018-10
ACCGCGAATAACGACGATAGTACCTTCACTATTTCCGATAAGGTCTATGACCGTGCGATTTCCTTATTCTTTGATAATAAAGGTATTCCCTTTGATGCCGAATATACCGAACAATTACATGTTCCATTTGAACAAGTCGAATCCTTATTCAATGAAGCCCAAGTGCAATATCCGGTCAGTGAGAAGACCTTGGATAAATTTGAAAAACTCGATGACTTTGTCATTAAGAAATTCAAGATTGCCTTCGGTAACCGTATCTTAAAACAATTAAAGATCTTCATCCCCACCTACGTCGCTTGTGGTGGCACGGAATTAGATGGTTTAGACTTCATCTTCACCAATAAGATCTTAAAGAAATTTGAAGCCTTAAATATCGCCTTCTTAAGAGAAGAATTAAAACAATTACATACCGAATTAGATAAATTATTCGGTAAAGGTACCTTTAAGATGGCGCACTCTAAGATTGATGACTTAATTAAATTAAGCTAATAAATAATTATGGCAGAAGAGAAAAAGAAAAAAGTCAAACTCAGTAAATATCAAAGATCAAACAAAAAATTAAGAGATAAGTTTGATGCTTTAGTCAAGCACGATGAAACGAGCAAGACTATTTTAAGTGCGATTGCGACTGGAGAAAATAAATATTTAAGAAGCCATCGTATTGAAACCACAAACTACGATCCGAAGTGGTTAAATATGATTGAGGATTGTATCCCCGAATTAGGGGAAATTATCAAGAATCCTCGTAAGATTACCAAAACCGTCACCGATATCGTTCCTGTTGAATTAGCGAAGAAAACTAATGCGGAATCCGTCAGACATTTAGCTAGTCACACTCAATATGTGAAAAGTGTCGATGAAGAAGGTAATGTCACTCCGAATAAAGTCTTAAATATCGGAACAGAAGATGACTATGCGATTTATGAAAATAAATTCATCGCTACATTAGTGAAACGTTTAGTGGTCTTTATCGAAATGCGTTATGAATTCTTTAAGAAATACGTTCCTTTAAAAGAAACGGATGTTTTATTGCATAAATCCACAGCGATTATCGATGGTTCTATCGTGGAAATAGAAACTAAAGTGAAAGTCACAAAGAATGCCGAAGAAGATGAACGCGCGGTCAATTCCACTACTAATTATATTAAGCGTATGGAAAAGGTCAGAAATTACATCATGTATTATCTCGGCAGTGACTTCATGAAGATGTTTAAGAATGAAAAAGATGTCACCGGACAAATCTTACAAACTAATATTATTAGAAAGAATAAAAACTATCATAAATGCTATTTGTTATATAGATATATTACCGGCTATAACCAATTAGGTATCGATTATAAAGTTAAAGAAGAATATATCAACTATAACAACGACCAGATGAAATCCATCAATGAAGTGGCGATGGCTTCTTTCCTCGCGGTTGATCATAATGGTCCAAGCCCTCTCGCTTTAGCGAAAGAGAAGAAATATAAACCGCGTATCTTAACTACGATGGAAGATGAACCATTCGTCTATGGTCCTGTTCCTAGTAAACCTATCCACTTCATCCGTGCGGATGATCAATATTATCTCGATCAAGAGAAATCTCTTAACGAGATTAAATTAAGACCCACAAAAGAGGAAGCGGATTATCAAAAAGAAGATGCGGAAAAGAAGAAGAAACTCGATGAGGAGAAGAAACGCGTCGAAGCTCTCAAGAGAAGAAGAGAAAAAGAACTTAAAGAGTTCCAGAAACAACAAGAAGCTCTTAAAGCGGAGAAACGTCGTCAAGCCGCTTTAGAAAAGAAGAGAATCGAAGAAGAAAGAAGAAAGAAAGAGCTCGAAAGACTCGCTTTAGCGAGAAAAGAACTCAAAGAAAAAGCGATCAGCGATCGTAAAGCGGAAGAAGCGAGAAAGAAAGAAGAGGAGAAATCTCAAGAACCGAAAGAAGTTCCAGAAGATAAACCACAAGAAGAACCAGGTAATAATTAATGGGGTTATTTAGTAAGAACAAGAAACCGAAAAGCAAAGCCAGAAAGATTATCGAATGGATTCTCACTGGTCTTTTCGCAGTGATATTCGTGTTCTTCGGTGTTATGACCATCATCGGTCAAGTCACCAAAAAAGATAACTTCAATGTTCCGAGATATGGAGACTATCAAGTCTTAGAAGTATTAACCGATTCTATGTCTCCTAAATATAAGGTGAAATCTGCAGTCTTTGTCAAAAAGATTAAATACGAAAAATTCGAAGTGGGTGATGATATCACCTTTATGTGGAGAATCAATTCCTCCGTAGGAGAAATGCCGATGACCCACCAATTATTAGAAATACAGACACCAGAAGAAACCGGCACTGGTCACTACCGCTTCGTCGCTCATGGTATTAACAAGAATTCCAAGCAATGTAATGGTGACTGTACTGGTCAAACCCAAGTCTTTGATGAAACTAAGGTATTAGGCAAAGTAGTCGGCCATTCCATAGTTATCGGTGCGGTATTTAATTTTATGACCAAACCAATAGGTTTATTACTACTACTATTAATACCAGCTTTATATCTCATTGCCACATCCGTCATCGATATCGTGATGGCGGTCAAAGATGATGAGGATGATAAGGTGGTTGTCGAAGGAGCAACTTCAGAAGTCAAAGAAGATGATCCCTTAAAAGGGCTATCAAAAGAAGATATCGCCAGACTCAAAGAAGAGATGCTCAATGAAATGATTGAAGAAAAACAAAAGGAAAAGGAGGTCAATAAAGATGAAAAGAAATAAGAAAATCTTAGCGGTTATTATCGTCTTAGGTGTTTTACTTATCTCTACAGTAGTCGCCTCCATCATTTTGTGGTACTTAAAAGTCTTGTTAACCACACCTCTAGCGATTACCCTAGACTTTATCTTAATATTAATTATCTTCGGTTTCCTCGCCTATTCTCTCGCTGTTTATCTCGATAGAATTAGACAATTTAAAGAGGCCACTAAAGAGAATGAATATAACTTGCATAGAAAGACTGCTTTCTATTCTTATAACTATTTCTCTCGTGTCGTGACCGAATTATTAAATAGACATAAGAATAAGACCGGTTATTTCATCGTCTTCAACGCGGTGAAGACTAATGCGATTACTATGTACACAATCAATAAGACCGCAGATTTCAATGGTTTTATCTGCGATTATATTGTTAGTAAATATAATGACCAAAATAAAGATATCAGCAATATTCACTACTGCTTTTATCGTAATAACTTCATCTTCTATTTAATCTGCGATGAAACCAAATTAAATAATTTCCTCAATGATTTAGAAAATGAAGCCTACCGTTTAGTGAGTGAAAATGAATTCCGTTTAAATGTCCAACCGACATTCGGTATCTATGAACACGAACCCGGTGATGAGACATCTATCTATCAGATGACCAATAACGCGATTGCAGCGAGAGAAGTCGCGGAAAAGAACTTTGAAAGCGCCTTATTCTTCTCTGAAGAAATGTTAAAAGATAGCTCTAGTGATGAAGCTGACGAAATCGCGAGAGCTTTAGAGAATAACGAATTCGTCGTCTATTATCAACCGAAGTTCTCATTAGGTATTAGAAAGTTCACTTCTTCCGAAGCTTTAATCAGATGGAAGAAAGGTCCTAATGAAATCTTATCCCCGATGCTATTTATCGATACCGCGGAACACGGTGGTTTAATCCATAAGATCGATATGTATGTCTTTGAACAAGTTTGTAAGGACTTAGATGAAACTAGAAGAAAAGGTAGAACCCAAATCCCTGTTTCTATCAACTTCTCCTTATATGAGTTCTATTCTCCCAACTTCGTCGAAGATATTACGAAGATATTAGAAAAATATAATGTCAACCCCTCATTATTAGAGATTGAGATTATCGAAGGCACCACCACTGCAAACTTATTCTTATCAATCTCCATCTTAAAGAAATTAAAACAATTAGGTTTAAGAATCTTAATGGATGACTTCGGTGTCGGATTCTCGAACTTCAATAACTTAAAACTATTACCGATTGATGTTATTAAAATCGATAAATCATTTATCAATAATATCGTCGATGATGTGAAATCTAGAGAAATCGTCAAATTCATGATTGAATTCTCTAAAGAAATCGGTTTAGAGGTCGTCGCTGAAGGCGTCGACAATCAAAAACAAGTCGATATCTTAAAGAAATTCAAATGCGACACGATTCAAGGATTCTATTATTCCGAGCCTTTACCACGTAATGAATTTGAGAAATTCATCGCCACGAATAAATTTGAGAAGAAGGAGAATAGCTAATGATTTTAATATTTGGCAGCACACATGATGATGTGTCATATTTCGAAGACCAATTAAAAAATAAAGCAACTGAGAAAATCTTCGGCAAATACGATTTATTAACCGGGACGATGTTCAATCAAAACGTCGGGATTATTTATGGTGGTTTCACCAACTATATCAGTACGGCCATAGTAAGCCGTATAATCGCGAAAAACTACGTGGTATTAGTAATTAATGTCGGAAAAGGTTCTGCTTACGGAGACGGGCTAAAAAACGGCGATGCGGTCATATCCAGACAAGTTTATCTCGGAGAAGTTAATCAAACTGGTATCCAAGATGCAATATTAGGCCAAATCCCCAGATGTCCTCAATCATTCGTGGTTGATCCTTATATCTTAGAGACATTAAATAATAGCCTTAATAAAGTAGTTAGAAAGAACAATACAAAGATTGGTACTTATGTGAGTGTGGAGAAAGTTTTACACTCACCAAAAGATTTAGAAGGTATCACTTCTTCTAGCGGTGTCATATTCGGTCATAAAGAAGATGTGATCGTCGATTCAGTAACCGGTGGTATCGCTTTAGCGTGTTACCTTAACGATACACCATTTATCTCTATTGAGATTGTCGAAAAACATATCGGAGAAGAAAGTACAGTTAATAGCTTAATTAACGTTATCAACCGTTATAGTGAAATCGGTAAAGCCGTCACTTCTTTTATCGGTGAAATAACCAGTAATAGCGTCATAGGTGGTAAATAATAAATAAAACATAATAAGAAGGTGAGATTATGGAAGAGATTTATAGAAACAAGAGAATAAATCGTAAGATTAGAAAGAAGAAAGGCAACCGCTACGTCGGATTAGAGACATTAAATACTGGAGTCAGAAGAGTCTCCTTCATCTTTTTACTCGTCACCACACTTAATGTCATCGCCGCGACAGGTTTCTTTATTCTCGCTCTCATCACTGAAGAAAATATCTGGATTTTATTACTCGCCATCTTATTCGTCTTATTCGTCGCCTTTGTCGCGATGATCGTCATGTTCTATGCGAAATACTCCATCACTCCTTATTTCCAAGATTTATATAATACGACTAGAACTAACTATGGTCGTTTAACTAATTTTGAAAAAGAATTAGATTATTATAGTCACGATACCGGTGTTAAAGAATTTATCACTTTAAATAAACAGATTGATCAAATCAATTCCTTAATCAGTAATTCCGCTTTAGTGTGTAATACCTTAGATTATTCTAAATTACCATTAGAATATCCTAATCCTAACGATAAACGATTAGTGAGCATTGAATCCTTTATCAAATGTCATAAAGATTTAATCTTACAAGCCGAATTATTTAGAAATGGTATTTTCACCTTCTTCTATGAAGATGGTGATGAATTCACCGATAGCGGTATCTATGAAAACTTATATAAGAACATCACCGAAGAATTTAATGAAGAAGGTGTCTTATTAGCGAAGGATGAGAAGAGAACCGGTTATATCGTCTTCTTGCCATTCATCGATTCGATGTCCTGCTTTGAAGAGAGATTAAATAAAGTTGTGAAGAACTCTATTTACACACTTCATGAAGCGGGAGGTGCGAAGATCGCTGTCTGTAAAGCTGCTGCGGTTATCTATCCTTATTCTGATATCAAGGATTTAATCCCTGATTTAAGATATGCGATTAGACAATCCAAAGGCGTTAATGTCTATACACCAGAAAGGTATAATGAAGCGAATAGATCCTTATATCACACTTCTTTAAATCTCAATAATATCTCTAAGACTTTTGAAGCTTTATCCAAGACTAAAGTCGACTTAGATGATATCCCCAAGACCAAAGCCCAATTCTTAAAGCATATGAAAGCTCTGGCTGAATATATCGGTTTTGAAGCGGTTGGTATGGGTGTTTATAACGAGAACAAACATCAATTCGATGTCGAATTCGAATCCACAAAAGAAGACCAAAGACCACTATTTGGCGATATCGGATATATCGATTACGATTTCATCGCTTTAGTGGATAAATATATCGATAACGATTTCTCTTATTATTTCTCTAAGAGAAGTGTCGTTAATCCCACATTAGGTGAGAAATTAGATATCTATGCGATTAAATCCGGTTTCTTCTATATCGTCAAGAATAATAATGGTATTACTAACTTCATCTATTTTGCCAATAGAGATAGAGAATCTATCATGGTTAACGCCTACGATAAAGAATCATTAATCGTCTTCTCCGCTTTTATCGCGGAATTCTCGAGACAAATTAGAACTGAAACCGATGTCCATATCGCGGAGAGAAGATATCGTTCTATCATGCGTTTAACCGACTATAACTTATATAGTGTTCATAGAAACACTTATGACTTAGTGGAATTTAGCGATGGGCTAATCGATGCAGTCGGAGAAATTAATAAAGGTGATAAATGTTATCAAAAATTATATGGTTTAAAAGAACCATGTAAGGATTGTCCTTTATTAGCGAAGTCTAAGAAGACCTCCACGATTGGTAAACGTGCCTATATCACCTCTTTAGCCTTAGAGAGAAGTAAAGAAGAATATCCTGTCTTATTATTATCTCCTCTTCATAAAGAAGAAAACTCGAGAGCGTATAACCGTTATGATCCCCAGTTATTAATTCACTCGGCATATGGTTTAATCGAGCGATTAGATAATCTCTTTATCTCTAAGAATAGAGGTTATGTCTTATTCTTAAAACTCGATAATTTCGATGACTTATTAGAGAGATACGGAGAAGAGGGATTACAATCCAGATTACGTTATTTCTTTAAGAACTATCGTCATAACCATAAATACGGTGACGGTGAAGTCTATGTCTATAGAGATGATGTCTTCGCCTTTGTCTTCCAAGAAGAAGGCCGTTTAGATATCTTAAATAGAAGCGAAGCTATCTATGAGATATCACAGAGAAAATTCGATGAGAAAGATGAATATGAAATTCCTCTTAAATGCACATATATCGGATTAGAATATCCCTCCACTTATAACGATCGAATCGAATTCATCCGTAATTTTGAGAAATACTGCAAAGAGAATAGAGGACAATTCAATCGCGAATTATTCATCTTACCAGACACGAACTATGTTCGTATGGTCTCTCGTGAGAAATTCATCGTCTCCTTACTTGATAACGCCTTACAAAGCGGAAATATCTCCATTAAATATCTACCAGAGATTAAAGGTGATGCCTCCAAGATTATGGGTGCGGAATTATTATTACGTTTAACCGATAAATATAGTAATACCTCCTTAAGTCCATATGAATTCATCCCTGTCGCGAGTAGAAATAACCGTATCGGTAATATCACTAATTACTTAATTAAACACATCGGTGAAATCTATCAGAAATACGGACTTACCGCATTTAAACTTGCGGGATTAAGATATTTATCCATCAACGTCGATGCGACCTATTTCAAGAACGAAGACTTCTTAGATAATATCGCTTCCTTAATGGAAACCTTCCATCTACCAAAAGGATTTATCAGATTTGAATTCAACGAAGAAGATATCGCGAATAATGTCGAATTATTAAGAGGCATCTCTCCGAAGATTAGAAATCTCGATATCTTACTAACTGCAGATAGTTACACCGGTAAATACATCTCTATCGATGAAGTGAAAGAATTAGGTTTCACGACGATTAAGATCTCTCGTAACTTAATTAAAGACTTAGAAAATGACCCCACCACTATATCAGGAGCGAAATCTATCGTCGAATCCATCCAAGAATACGAGATGGAATACTGCTTCGTCGGTGTCGAAAGCAAGACGCAATATCAACTGCTCTATGAATTAGATCCAAACTTCGTCGCAGAAGGTTACTACTTCTATGAGCCATTAGACTTAGATGTCTTATTAGATAAACTAAGAGCGACACTTAAGTAAATAAATAGTAGGAAGTTAATTCTTCCTACTTTTCTTTTTTTAAATAATGCGCTTAAACTAATCTGTTTGTTGAATAGTCAAATTATTTGATGCTTTTTTATTAATATAGTTCTTTTCTTCTTTGTGTAGAATGTGGTATTTGAAAGCAATTAACATAGATAGGAGTCAATGTGACACTATAAATGTCATTAATAAAAGAACAACTAGATTTGCTGCCTTTTCGTTTATTTCAATCGGCAAAAAACGCAATAGTTATAGTAAGTTTTACGAATTCTGCCGATTGATTTTTTTAGTGTTCGGAAGATAGTTTGTGAGTAATTACCTTCTTAAAACAAAAAAAGAACCCACTATTTAGTGAGTTCTATCTTATACATCAATCGTTATTATTTTTCTCCTAGTTCAAAGATATGGCTGGTATCCGCAGAGACTTCAAAGAAGTCATTATCATATAAATTCTTGATATTGACGTTGTTTCTCTTTTCCATTTTTCCAGCATTTATCATCTCTATTCTCACACCACCATCACTATTAACTTTTCTTAAGAAATTAAATGAGTGATTAGGAAATGGTAAAGCTAAAATTTCTCTATTGTGTGTAGTGAAGAATAATTGTTCACCATCATCCAATAGATTAACCATTGTTACTAAACAAGCTATTTCTAAATCGGGATCTACATAAGAAAATTGTTCATCCACAAAATAGAAACCATTTTTGTGTTTCTTAATGGAATAAATAATATCAGCGATATTAACTGCGTATTTAGAACCAGAAGATAACGTTTTAATCTCGCTTAATTTCTCTCCATTAGTAATAGCGATTGGTTTATTGCCATTTAAGAATGTCACGATATAAGAATCTTCTAATTCTGATGATGGATAAACATCATCCACTAAAGAATCAAATGACTTTAATATATTTTTTAATATATTTGCAAAAACATTTTGTTCGTCTTTAGATACATGGCAAGAGATAATGTCGTTTCCTAATTCAATAGAGGGGAATTTGAAAATCCACCCTCCGATAACATTGCCTTCTAAGCCTTGTACATAATCAACGAAATAATTATTTGATTTATCAAGTCGAGCAATAAGAGTGTCATATGAGTCATCTGCCCTCATAGATAATTGCTGATACTTAACTAATATTTTTTTATCGACACCGATACTCGCTTCAAATCTAAAAAATATTCCATCAGGAAAAGCGCAGTCGAGCATAATATATGCTTCTTTTTCTATATTAGAAATCATATCTAATAAGAAGTTAGATTCTTTTTTTAATAAAAAACAAAAGGTTTTCCAAATCGCCTTACCTAAAGAAGTTTTACCGGTCGCGTTAGAACCCACTACTATATTTAACTTTTTATATCTAATGTTTGGATAATTTTTAAAACATTCATTTTCTAAATTTGAATTAACTAGTTTTTTAGGATAAGAAAAATCCGCCTCAAAATCATCAAAGCACAAGATGTTTTTAAACTTTACTTTTAAAACTGCCATCTAGAATTACCTCTTAATTAGTTCAAGTTTTTTGAACAAATTTATTCTATTAACATTTTATTAACATTAATATTTATTGTCAATAGAGTCTAGATGGGAGATTAGTTCAAATATGTTTGAACAAAAAGAACCCACTACTCAGTGAGTTCTATCTTAACTGATAACACTATGACATCCATCGCTAGTTTTAATTCTTCTAGTGTTAAACAAGAAGGGGCTAAACGGATATGACTATTAGATTTATCTATATGATAAGGATAAGCACACCCCATATCGGTTAACTTCACTCCACATTCCTTACATCTATTAATCACTTCTCTAGCTTTATTAGGGACATATAGAGATATGAAGTATCCACCTTTCGGTTTATTCCAAATTGCTAAACCTTTTAAGTCTTGTTCTAATCTCTTATCAACATAATCAAATATCGGTCTTAATAATTCTGCGTGTTTCTCCATCTGAGCGTGAACACCGTTAATGTCTTTTAAGAATCTCACATGTCTTAATTCATTAATCTTATCGTAACCGATGGTCTTATATTTAAGATGAGATTTAATATCATCTAAATTATGTTTAGATGCCGCGAATGCGGCAACCCCACTACCAGGGAAGGTAATCTTACTGGTAGAGGTAAACATATAGACGATATCTTCGTTATGATATTTTCTCGCTTCTCTTAATAATGATGGTAAGTAATCCTTATCATCTTTATAGAAGTCATGAACACAATAAGCGTTATCCCAATAGATACGGAAGTCTTTCGCACATGGTTTTAATTTAGCGAATCTATCCACTACTTCTTGAGAATAAGTGATACCAGTAGGATTAGAGTACTTAGGAATACAGAAGATACCTTTAACTGACGGATCTTTGATTAATTCTTCAATCATATCCATATCTGGTCCATCACTATGTATAGGTATATTAATCATCTCAATACCTAATTGTTCGCATATCGCGAAATGTCTATCATATCCCGGTACGGGACATAACCATTTAATCTTATTATCTAATTTACTCCATGGTGTCTCACCACAGACACCATATAAGAATGCATCCGCGAGGCATTCATACATGATATTTAAAGAAGAATTACCAAAGATAATCACATCTTCTGGTTCTACTTCTAATATAGAAGCGAATAATTCTTTACATTCTTTTAATCCATCGTAGACACCGTAGTTACGGGTATCGACATGATCGATACTATCTAAATCACATTTAGAATTTAAAACATCGAGCATCGGCATGCTTAATTCTAATTGTTTCTTTGACGGCTTACCTCTCGTCATATCTATAGATAAATTCATCTTTAGATATTCATTATATTGTTTTAATAATTCTTCTTTAGTATTCATTTCTTATCTCTTTCTAGCATTTTATCGCTGATACCGATAAAAGCATAGTTATTTGCCCCTTTAATGAGGTTATATTCATCTCCTAATTCTTTCGCAGTGTTATAGACATTATTAAAGATATTAGACATAATCTCTTTTAATCTATTATCGACTTTATCAAAGGACCATATCTCTCCTTTAACATTTTGTTCTATCTCTAATCCTGATACCGCTACTCCACCAGCGTTACTAGCCTTACCAGGAGAATATATCACCTTATTATTAATAAACATATTAGCAGCCTCTAATGTACAAGGCATATTCGCTCCCTCAAAGACACCGATACATCCATTATTAATTAATAATCTTGCGTCATTTTCATCTAATTCAAATTGTGTCGCGCAGGGAAAAGCGATATCACATTTAATAGACCATATATCTTTACTACTATCTAATACTTCTACTTTATTAGACACTAGATTCTTATATTCTCTAATACGACCTCTCTTATCTTCCTTTAATTCTCTTAATATATTAAAGTCGATACCATCAGGTACATATATGGTATTAGAGGAATCGCTCATCGCGATTACCTTACCACCATATTCTATAACCTTTTTTAGACAATATGAGGCGACATTGCCACTTCCAGAGATAATAACTCTCTTTCCTCTTAAATCGGTCTTATTGAACCTCTTTAGTGCTTCTAAAGCGAAATATGTTACTCCGTAACCTGTCGCTTCTTTACGACATAATGATCCACCCATATCTAAAGGTTTACCAGTTAAAGAACAATCGTTCTTACCAGAATATAATTTATAAGCTTCATAAAGATATCTAATCTCTCTAGCGCCTACTCCGATATCTCCTGCAGGGACATCTATATCTACACCTATATATGGATATAATTCTTTCATAAAAGCGTAACAGAAATTCTTTATCTCATTATCGCTTTTACCTTTGGGATCAAAATCACTACCACCTTTAGCACCACCCATAGGTAAAGTGGTTAAATAGTTCTTAAATATTTGCTCGAACGCTAAGAACTTGAGGATAGAGATATTAACTGATGGATGGAATCTTAATCCACCTTTATAAACACCATTAACGTTATTGAACTGTATTCTATAACCTTTATTAATATGTTCTACATTATTATCATCTAACCATTTCACATCAAAGGTAATAATTCTATCCGGCTCTATTATCTTATTTAAGATAGTTTCATATTTAGGATTAGAGATAACTCTCTCATCCAAAGATGAAAACATCTCCTTAAGAGCGGTATAGAATTCTTTTTCTTTTATATATTTAGATAAATCTAGCATAAAGGTATTATCGTTTTAATTAACGATAAATGCAATATAAGAAAAAAGCGGATTTACCGCTTCATACGTCCACCAGATGAGCGACCATAATGAACACTGTTATTTCCTTTGGTTTTTCAAAATGCGCTCAATATAAAATTATAGGCCGTGCCAAAAACGTTTATTTCTTGATATTTATATTCGATCAATTCATTTAGTTTTTCATCGGTTATTGCTTCACATTTTTCATTGTAATTGTGCCATTCTTAATATGATAAGAAATACCATGAGTTTCACAAAAACTGATGACCGTTTGTGCGCAATCATTAAAGAAATTATGCCTATTATTGAATTCCGAAATAATTTTGTTATAATTCCATCTTCCAAAAACAATGTAATCAACAAACGATATTGAATCCAATATTTCTTTGAGGTTCTGTTCAATAATGTTTGGCGTTGGATAGGGCTCAATACTTACCCAAGTTCTAAAGCCAGCATCATGAGCTCGTTTAAGAGCGTTTATCCTTTCGTGATAAGGCGCCGTTCCTGGTTCAAACTTTTTTCTAAAATCTTCAGATAAAGAGACAAGCGTTATACCAAACTCATTATATCTTTCAGTGTTTAAAACTTCTTCAGGAATAATGCCCTTGGTTAACGTTATTACTTTTATTTCATCTTTGTTTAGTCTTTTAATAATATCGATTGATAATTTTGACACTTCAGGATATCCGACCATAAATGGATCAGTTGTGAAAGATAGCTGCACTGATTTAATTGATTTCTTATATTTAGGAATTTCTTTTTCGAGAATTTCTAAAGCATTAGATACGATTTTAGGTTCAATCCAGTCTTGATAAGTTTTAACATTACCAAATCTTTTTGCCATATTAAAAGCATAGCAAGGGAACAAGCACCCATGCGAACACCCTAAAACATGGTTGATAGTAAAATCTCCGTATTCAACACCAGTTTTGTAAAGTAGTGATTTTCTTTTATAAGTTTTCATATAACTAAATAATCGTCATCTTTGTATTTATTCTTGCCATTCACGTTTTGTTTTAATAAAAGATTTTCTTTTATTAATGGCCTAATTATTATATCAAGTATTTTTCCTTCTGACAAAGGTGTGTTTTGTAAAATATACTCTTCAATAGAAGAATAACTAATAACAGTTCCTTTAAGTGATTTTAAATGCTCTTTATAGTCTTCTAAAACATATCTTTCTTTTTCTTCCTCTTCCGTTTCACCAAATATGTTTAAATAATCTCTTTCTATATTAATAGGACTATATTCATTATTGCACCCAAAAGATTTCCATGTTGCATTTTTAATTTTTCTAAGTCCTTTTAGGTTCGGTGTAAAATAAAGCAAATAATATAAGATTCCATTACAAGAATTCTTCATTGTAAAAATGTAGTTATAATTCATTTTAGTACTCAGAATTAGTTGAATAAATTTGTTTCTAACATCAATTGGTTTGCTTTTAAGCGGATTCATATTACACACTTTCAAGGAGAAATCATGAATTGACTCCATTTTCTCTTTAGCGTTTTCGTTTTTATAATTCCTTATATAATCATTATAAAAATAGTTAATAATTATCTCACTATAAACACTTTTAGCAAATTTAAGAATTGAGATAGCTAAATCAGCATTAATCATGCAATAAGGATCAACAAACAACAAAACTAATTTATTAGAGAATTTCTTAAATCTAGAAGTGAGTTTATTTAAAAGAATAAGAGCATCATCATTGTTTGCTTCAATGATTATGTTTGTTATGCCTTGTTTAGCAAATTCTTCTTCATATAGTTTTTTAACGTTTGAAATGGTTTGAAATTTTAAAGAATCATAATCGTTACAAATAAGATGAAATCGTTTATCTTCGTGTTTTGTCGCATGTTTAACAAAACTATTTAGTGCCATAACATAGGTAGAAAGCTCTCCACTTTTATATAAACCGGCGTTAGACATTAGATCAATAAAATAAATGTCATCAACCTTGCTATTCGATGCAACATATAACCAATTATCAATATAGCTGCTTATCAATTGAATTTTCTTTGCTGTATGAGAATGTATGCTTTCCCCATAAGAAAATTGTATATTATGTTTGATAAAATAATCTTCGATTTGATTAAAGCTAAAGCCATCGAACATGTGGTTAAAAGTCCTTGTTCTCTTTCATGAATTGCATCAAGTTAGCATGAATGATTCCGTTTCTCTTTTGAATTAGAAAATCTGTAGTCAATACATATTTAGGGAAATTATCCTTAATCTTTTCTAAAGGAGCATACTCTCTATTCTCTGTTTCTACACTATTGAGGATTGTATAAGCCACTTGAACATAGGAATAATTCAAGAACATATCTTTCAGGATAAAGTCACATTCAAGTTTCCCGATTCTGCCAACTGAAACTTCATATCTTTTTGATTTAGCATATGTATAAACAATATTTTCTAAAGCAGGACCATAATTAATTCTACTATCTGGATTTGTCACCGATGTGAAAGATAAATCTGCTAAATAATACTTTTTATCGCTAGATAACATTCGTTTCGATTTCATATCAAATCTATCACAAACATATAATATCTTCGCATCTACAAGGTACTGAATATATTTAAGTACTGTTTTCTTTTGAATTTTTAATCCACCAGCGTTTAGTTCTTTAACTATATTATTAATGCTGGTTGTGACACCATAATTGTTAATGATGTAGCTTTGAACTAAATCAAAGGCTGCTTTGTTTCTAATTTTTACTCTTCTCTTAATATCCTTTTTATATATTTCATCGATAATCCCTTTAATATATGTTCTTTTTTCTACTGGATCATCAATGAATATGGTCCTTGGAAATCCACCTTCTAAAATATATTTATTTAAATCATCTTGTGGATATTGTTCTAATGGAATCTTATAGAACTCTTTCATGGCTAAATATTCATAGTATGACAAAGGATATACTTCGAATTCCAAATAACGTCCAGTAAGGTGAGTCATCAATTCACCGCTGAGCAAATAGGAATTACTGCCGGTAATAAAAATAGAATAATCTTCCTCTGCTCTAAAAGCATTTATCATTCTTTCAAAGTTTTTAACATTTTGAATCTCATCTATAAATAAATATTTAGTGCCTTTAATATCCTTAGACATTTCATCAATAAGCGTTTCTAAAGCATCAGAGGTCTTAATCTTTGTAAATCCTCTTTTTTCTAAATCAATATAAATAATATTGTTAGGATTCACTCCACCTTCAACTATTTCCTCACTTATCAATTGCATGATAGAAGATTTACCACATCTACGAACGCCCGTAATAACTTTGATTAAATCATTTTCATGGTAAAAAGGTCTAATCATCGATAAATAGTTTTCTCTTTTAAATAGTTTCTTTTTCATGATTTCTGATTCTATGATAGTAAATTTGATAGTTAAATGCAAGTTAAGGACACTATTTTTGATATTTTTTCATTTTTGGTGTCGTTAACCGCCATTTATCTCATTTGTTTATCTAAATATTTATAAAAAGTTTTATTATATTTATATAATAAAGAAAGCCATAAGGGACAATAACTTTTTTATATTGAATAAAAAAGTATTGTACCTATGGTGTACGATTCTTCACTTAGAATTATATGTTATTTTCTATTTCTCCTTTAGATTAAAGTGAAATAATAGTATTTTTGTATATTTTTTATAACAACTTGCACTTCTTTTTTGGTTATTTTGTATCGCACAAGACGCAGGCACCACTATGCACAATAAAGACAAGGTTATCTATGATAAGAAACTTCCATACGTATATAATATCTATCTTTATATATCTTAGAAGAATTATGCGATAAGGGAGTTATCGATGTTTTTGAGATGATCAAATCCTTAATCTCTCGGCGAGTGTTTACCAAACAAAAAGACTCACATTTCAACATAATTGAAACACGAGCCATGTATCGTCAAATAGATTTG
>JAEEGL013835967.1_pt1 | contig 16277 bp, 15 predicted proteins | sample 9134231 | NCBI WGS metagenome assembly JAEEGL01 (sample SAMN16246548, study PRJNA631951) | gut metagenome | biome: gut microbiome; feature: rumen; material: fiber-attached | host: Bos | place: Iran: Karaj | collected 2018-10
CCAAATTGATTAAATGAATAGTCTACTTCGCCAATCATACCATCAGGTCAAAGCCTGCCACCATAACAGAATTCTCAGTTCTCATCAGATGATACTCCCCGGCTTTTGAAGCCCTGCTTGAGGTTATCTGCTGAATCTCCAGGTTCTCAATCCATGGATTATCCTTAAGCCTGCTGATTTCTTCCATGGTTTCAAGGCTCACTGCAGTCATGACAACCCTGATATTTCTATGATGTTCTGATTCACTCTGCCCTCTCAGGCACTCCAGAATCTCCGAAAGTCTTCCACCGGAGCCGCCGATAAATACAGCATCAGGCCCCTGGATTCCAGAAAGTGTTTCCGGCACTTCGCCCTCTATAAGCTCAATATTTGTTGCCGAAAACTTCTCGATGTTTTCTCTTTGCACCTGAATCGCTTCAGGATTTTTCTCAAAGGAATAAACCTTCAGACTCCCCGAAAGACCTGCTGCCTCGATAGCTACAGAACCGGTGCCGCTCCCAATATCATACAGGACATCACCTTCCTTAAGATTAAGGAGTCTGACCACTTCATGCCTGATCAGCGCCTTAGTCATTGGAGTCTTATTTCTGATAAACTCCTCGTCACTTGTGGTCGGAATGAGCGGCTTTTTCTGCGGATCTCTGTTTTCAATATACAATGTAAAAAGACCTTTTCCACCGGCTCCAAGTGCCTCCTGAAGGCTCATTTCCGTTATCGTTTCATCGGCTGCCGAAAGTTTTTCTGCCACGTAAAAAGACATATCTCTGCAGTCTCTTTTTATTAGTTCCTCGGCAAGCTTTGAAATATCATCTGCTGAAGACAGCAGCACAAAGCTCTTTTTGCTTCTGATTATCTTCTCAACTGCTGACGCAAGATCATTACTGCCATTTCTTCCATGAAGACTTATGCACTCAGCGTCAGAATAAGAAACGCCAAGTCTTGCTGCAAGAAAACTAACCGAGGATATACCCGGAAATCTCTTTATGCTGTAAGCAGCTTTTCCATTCTTTACAGCATCCCACTCCTTAAGTCCTTCCTCGAATTTAGCAGCACCGCTGTAAAATCCAATGTCTCCGGAGAAAAGAACTGCTATATCTCTGATAACTTCTCCGTCTCTTAACAGTTTTTCAAGAGTAGCTAAAATGTCTTTTGCCAGATACTCAGGATATTTTCTTGGATGATCGATCTTAGAAGTGATCCGCTCTGCCCCGAACAGAATCCGGGATCCCTTGATGGCATCAAGCGCATCTAAAGTAAGAGTTCCCTCTCCGCCCATTCCGGCACCAATGATGTTGAAGCATAAATCTTCTACACGTTCACACGTACCGTCTTCTCTGTATTTTTCGATAATTTCAAATGCCCTCCGGGTACTTACACCGCTCTCGCTGACAGGTCTTTTTATGCAAAAGACCTTTATCCCTGCCTCAGTACATGCCTCGATCTTCTCAGGAAAGCCTCCGTTATTACCGGAATCCTTGGTGACCAGAACTTCGATTCCGTACTGCCTGATCAATGACAGATTAAGCTCCTTTGTGAAAGGTCCCTGAAGAGCTATTATGTGGTCAAATCTTATCCCGGCTCTCTCGCAGGCTTCAAGACCTGCAGTGGTGGGAAGAACTCTTGCATAAATTTGGGACTTATCGGTAATTCCATAGCAAAGCTGTGAAAGGTCTTTACTGCCTGTGGTAAAAAGAATATTACCGGTCTCTTTTTCCAATGCGCCGGAGCAGTCATCTACACTGTCAAAGTAAGATATGCATTCGCTCATATCCGCATCGTCCGAGTCTCTGAGAACTCTTATGAGCTTTGCCTTTGTTCCGTTCACAGCTCTTTTGATATTCTCTGAAACCAGCGCGGCATATGGGTGTGTGGCATCAACCACCACCTCTGCCTCAAGGGCATAGTTTCTTATCTCACTTTCAGTCTTTCTGCCCTCTTCAACAAGGGTGTATTCTCCCTTTGGCTGAAGCATCTCTCCATACTCTGTAGCCACAAATACCGTGTGCTTTATGCAGTTTTTTTCCAGCATCTCCGACAGGCTGCGCCCCTCGGTAGTACCTGAAAAGATCAGAATCTTGTTGTAGTCCTGCATCCTTATATCCTCTTGCTGTGTTTTACTCTAGATATGAATTTCGTAAGAATAATCATCAATCTTTATTCGTATATCCTCTTGGTGTTACAAGCCTTCCATTTATGATCGTTGTATCAGAATTTCCGATAAATACTGTGGTGAACATATCCACATCGAGCTTCTCTAACTCCTTAAGCGTACAGACCAGTATTTTTTCATCTTCTCTTCCAATGTTTCTGACTATTCCGCAGGGTCTGTTTTCATCCATGTACTCCCCAAGAATCGACAGCGCTTTTTTCAGATGATCGGGTCGTGACTTGCTGCAGGGATTATAGATAGCCATCGGAAAATCCCCCAGAGCCGCAGCCCTTAGCCTTCTCTCAATCATCTCCCAGGGTGTAAGGTTATCGCTTAAACTCACCACACAGAAATCCCCTGAAAGAGGCGCTCCCAGAAGGGCACTTCCGCTAAGGGCTGCCGTAACCCCAGGTACTACTTCAATCTCACAATCTGATTCCTCAGCCATCTCAATCAGCAGTGATGCCATTCCGTAAACACCGGCATCTCCGCTGCAGACAAGGCTCACGGTCTTTCCCTCTTTTGCCTTTGAAATACAGAGGCTGCACCTTTCTTTCTCCTGCCTCATTCCCGTTGTCAGCAGCTCTTTTGACTGATATTCATCGCGAAGAAGATCCACGTAGACCGTGTACCCTATTATCACATCTGAATCTTCCAAAGCTTTGGCAGCCTTGAAGGTCATGCCCTCCCTTTTACCGGGGCCGAAGCCTATCACATATATCTTTCCCATATTCTGCTCCATGTTATTCCGTCTTTTTATAGGTTAATCTTTTCCGCCAAATCCAAACATATCAAAGATGACTTCTTAGAGCTACTGCCACAGTCACTCCATCCGATGCCTGTTTCCTAAGTACCAGCTTTCCTCTGTTTAAGGTAAGAAGCATCGCTGCTCTCTCGCATACATTGTCCACTCCGGTTTTCTCTTTTACAAAGTCTGAAGCATCAAAGTCTCCCTTTGCTTTTTGAAGCATTTCGGACGTGAAGGTCACGAATGGAATCCTGTGTTTTTGTGAGAGAGCCAAAAGACCTTTTTCCTCAGCTTTAAGGTCGATGGATCCGAAGGCATAGATGTCGCTGTAGTCAATGCCAAGCTCAGTCAAAGCAGACTGAACCTTTTCCTCTATCTCTTCCAGGGTCTTGCCCTTTTTGCAGCCAATCCCCAAAACATATCTCTTTTTGTAGAGCCACAGGTTGTATCCGTGGATGCTCTCAGATGTATTGTCTATCTCATGTTTATCTGAGGTGATAACAACATCATAGTCGGTACAGGAAGTACCATATCCTGCCTTGTTTGTGTCATCACTTACTTCACCAAATACTTCTGTGTCAACCTGTATCCTGATGGGTTCACCCTTAAGGATTTTCGAAGACACCTTTTTGATGCCATCCTTATTCCTGATGGTAAGGCGATTTTCCCTGGCAAAAGAATCAATTGAAAAAGTGCTGTTCACATCTGTAGCTGTAGTTATGACAGGTATCGCACCGATTGCCCCGGCAATCTCAACTGCCAGTTCGTTGGCGCCACCTACATGTCCTGACAATATGGGGATAACATGCTCTCCCATTTCATCCATGACAATTACCGGAGGATCTGTGAGTTTATCCTTCATGTATGGTGCGATGAGTCTCACCGCTATTCCGCAGGCACAGATAAAGAGGATGGGGGTTGACTCAGCAAAGCATTTTTCAATAAGTGCATTTGTCTTATCTACATCTGTCTGACGTATCACAACATCATTTGCTGACCTGTATTTGCAGTAGCCATCTATCTCAATTGTATTCAGTTTCTTCTTTAAATCCAAAATCTGCTCAGCTCCCTTTTCAGAGAAACTGATAGCAACCATATTCATATGATTCCTTCCCTTCAGAAATGCCGATTGCAGCTTTCTCCATATCATCCTTTTCCCTTGCGGAACTCTGTGGAAAAATCCTCTGCGTAGAGCCTCGAGCGCCGGATAACGTCAGGGGTGATCACGTCCCCAACAAGTATGATGGCAGTCTTGGTTATGCCATTTTCCCTGGCAGTTTCAGCCAAAGTTCCAACGGTACATATAAAGCTCTTTTCCTCGGGCCAGGTTGCCTTGTAGACAATTGCTGCCGGTGTGCTTTCTGTGTAGCCTCCCGCAATAAGCTTATCGGATAGTTCATCCAAAAGGGATGTGCTGAGGTAAATCGCCATAGATGCGCCATGGGAAGCAAAGCTTTCTATGCTTTCTTTTTCAGGCACCCTGGTCTTTCCCTCCATCCTGGTGATGATAAGAGACTGAGAGATTCCGGGCAGGGTGTACTCCAGGTTTAAAGAAGCTGCTGCGCCAAAACAGGCACTGACACCGGGACAGGAATCATAGGATATTCCAAGCTTGTCCAGCTCGTCCATCTGCTCTTTCACGGCACCATAGACGCTCTGATCTCCGGTGTGAAGTCTCACCACATCCTTCCCTTCAGCAAAAGCTCTTTTGATCACATCAATAACTTCGTTCAGAGTCATAGTGGCAGAATTGTACACCTCTGCATCAGACGCATATTTAAGCAGCTCCGGATTCACCAGCGATCCTGCATATATGACAACATCCGCCTTCTCCAGAAGTCTCATTCCCCTGACAGTTATAAGGTCCTCTGCTCCCGGTCCCGCTCCGACGAAATGAACTTTTAGTTTCTCTGATAATCTGCTTTCCATTGTTCTCCCATGTATATATCCTATTTCAGCCATTTTCCAAAACCCTTATCATCTCTCCGGCGCCGAAAGTCTCCCCAAGGAGTCCGTCTTCATTGGAAAAGACAATGCACTGAATATTCAGCCTTTCCGCAGCTCGCTTATTCAGATAATACTCTATCTTATCCATCAAAACGCGGGTAAACTCCCGGGTAAGCTCAGCTTTCACAATGTGACTGTACCCTTCAGCTGTATTGATACTCCTAAGTATCTTTCCCGCTGTATCCAGATCACACCCTGCCTCAATAGCTGCTGCCGTCATAAGCTCCATGCGGCAGTCCGCCTCCCTTGAGTGAGTGTTCATAATGCCTCCGGAGAGCTTTATGAGCTTCCCGATATGCCCTATAAGAAGGAGATTTTCCACTCCCAGCTCAACAGCCATATCAATGGTATCCCCGATAAAGTTGGAACACTTAACAGCCCTGTCCAGGTCAAAGCCGTAGTGATCCCGCATAAAATCCATTCCGTAATTACCCGGTGCAATGGCGATGGTACTGTGCCCCAATGCCACCTGCTGCCGGAGTTCTACAGCTATGGTGTCTTTAATCGCCTGCGTGCTCATGGGTTCAACAACACCGCTGGTTCCGATTATGGAAATCCCGCCTTCGATACCAAGCCTTGGATTAAAGGTCTTTCCGGCAAGTTCCCTGCCCTGCGGACAGGAAATGATTACCTTTAGTCCCCCTCTATAATCAAATGCCTCCATCACTTCCCGTACTTCTTTTTCAATCATCTGTCTGGGTACCGAGTTGATTGCAGCATTTCCCACCGGCTGATCCAGTCCCGGAGCATTCACTCTTCCGATCCCCTCGCCGCCGTCTATGGTAACTGTCATTTCTCTTTCTCTGTCAAAAGACACCTCAGCGCAGATCTCAGCCCCTGTCGTGACATCGGGGTCATCTCCCCCGTCCTTTATAACAGCACAGAAAACTGAATCTTCCTCTATCTTAATGTCTACGATTTCTGCAGAAAAATCGATTCCCTTCGGGGTCCGTATTATTATGTTTTCTTTTTTGTTTCCTCCAAGAAGCATGAACGCTGCAGCCTTTGCAGCAGCCGCTGCGCAGCTCCCTGTGGTAAATCCATGTCTCATACTTATGCCTCTGTCAGCCCTGTACAAATATGTTACGTATTTTTCGCGTGATGCGCTCACACAATCCTACAGATCATAGATCAGCGCGTTGCAGATGGCTGCAGCTACGTTGCTTCCGCCCTTTCGCCCCCTGTTTACGATGCAGGGAATATCAGTCTCGATGATCAGTTCCTTCGCCGCTTCCACATTCACAAAGCCCACAGGAACTCCTATGACAAAGTCAGGTTTAAATATATTCTTATCTGTCATTTCACGAAGTGCAATAAGCGCCGTGGGGGCATTTCCTATGGCAAAGATCTTGGGCTTATGAATTGCTGCTGCCCTCTCCATGCTGACTGCAGCCCTGGTAAGCCCTCTTTCCTTTGCTTCTTTTGCCACGTCCTCATCTGCCATAAAACAGTGAACCTCTCCTCCAAACTCCGCCAGCCTCTTTTTGTTTATCCCTGACAGAGCCATATTGGTGTCCGTCACAATATCTGCCCCTGACCTAATCAGCTCTTTTGCCTTATCTATAGCTCCCTCTGAAAAATACAGCGTCCTTGCGTAGTCAAAATCTGCCGTGGTATGAATAGCTCTTTTTATCAGAAAAGCCGCCTCCTCGGGAATATCTATTCCCATCTCCAGAAGCTCTTTTCCAATTATCTCAAAGCTTCTCTTTTCAATGTCCTGCGGAAGAATGTATTCAAGCTCCATGTAAAACCTCTTTCAGTTTATCAATTAGTTCCACGTTGCACTTATGTTCTTTTATCCCGATGCGGTAAAAGCCCTTTCCAAGTCCCGCAAAATTGCTGCAGTCCCTTATAAGGATTCCTCTTTGGCAGAGCGGATCATAGATCTCTTCATCCGTCTTAAACAAAATGAAATTTGAATCCGACGCAAACGCCCTGATTCCGATACTTTCAAACTCTGACAAAAGATATTTTCTCTCAGTGCCAATTACCGCTCTTGTTTTTTCAATGTGATCTCTCATACCGCAGGCTGCTGCCACCGACTCTTCGGCAAACACGGAAATGTTCCACTCAGGAAGCTGCCGCCTAAGCCTATCTATCATTTCCTTGGACGCTATCGCAAATCCAAGTCGCACTCCGGGAATAGAAAAGAGCTTTGTAAATGCCTTTACCAGAATGAGGTTCCTGCTTTTTACCGCACGCTCTGTCATGGAAACTGCAGTGTCCGAGAGCTCCTGAAAGCACTCATCAAGAACCAGCAGGATATCTTTTTCCTCGCAGATATCAATTATCTGATTAAGAAGTTCCCCATCAATTGCCTGTCCCGTTGGATTATTGGGATTGCACAAAAAGACAATGTCAGGAGCTTTTTCTATTTCGTCAAGGATATCCTTAGTGACCCTGAAATCATCTTTTTCAAGCAGATAGTGATAGGTTATCTCACATCCTGCTATCGCATTCAGGGCATATTCATAACCATAGAATGATGGCGCAGTCAAAAGAGCTTTCTTCGGTCTTTTCATATTGGCAATCGCCATCAGCAATTCCGAAGCACCGTTTGAGCAAAGGACATTCTCGCTTTCTATGCCATAAAAATCTGCAATCGAAACTCTTGCTCTCTCCTGTTCTATGTCGGGATATTCACTTATCCTGTCTGCAGCTTTTTTTACGGCAGAAAGAATCTCCTCCGGGCATCCCAGCGGATTCAAACTCACCGAAAAATCATATGAAGTTTTGTTTCTGTAGATGTCTCCACCGTGTAAAGAGCTCATTATTTCAATCCCATATCAATACATATAATCTGCTTACAATATTCTTCAATGATTCAATACTGCAGCTAGTGCAAATGCGCATATTCCTAAGCACAAAAATGCCGTAACATACATCAGTCTGTTAGCCCTTTTGATGTCCTCAGTTTCGATAGGTCTTAAATCATCTCCGATAAAAGGCTTTTCAACCAGCTTTCCAAAGTACACTGCATTTCCCGCAAGCCTCACGCCAAGGGCTCCGGCACAAGCGCTCTCAGTCTGGGCAGAGTTGGGCGACTTGTGGTTGTACCTGTCTCTCTTAAAGATGTAAAAAGCTCTTTTTGCATTAAAGTCTTTTCCCGATATAGCAGCTGCAACTATCATCAAAAGAGCGCTTATTCTCGAAGGAATGAAGTTTACCACGTCATCAAGCTTGGCAGGAAAAAAGCCGAAGTTCTCATACCTGTCATTGTGATAGCCCACCATGGAATCCATAGTGTTTACAGCCTTGTACGCAAGCCCCAGCACAGGTCCTCCAATACAGCAATAGATCAGAGGAGCTATGACGCCGTCCGAAGTATTCTCCGCCACGGTTTCAACTGCCGCCTTCACTATGCCTGTCTCATCAAGACAATCCGTGTCTCTTCCAACGATCATGGAAACAGCTTTTCTTCCCGCTTCCACATTTCCTTCTTTTAGAGCCTCGTATACCTTCATGCTCTCATCCTTAAGGCTCTTTGCAGCAAGGCAGTAACAGGTCAGAATGGCTTCAACGACGATACCCAAGACAAAATGCAAACTGTAACAAGCACTAACTACAAACAGCGAAACTGCCACCGTAACGCCAACCACCAGCACCCACATCAAAAGACCTTTGATCCGCTCTACGCTCTTTTGTTTCTGAGAACTCATGGCTTTGTCAGCTCCGGCAGGCAGATCCTTTTTATCCCCCAATAATTTCCGGTCCAACCATCCTATAAAGCTACCGATCCACCTGATGGGATGCGGAAAATTGTAGGGATCTCCTATTATTAAATCCATAAAAAAGCCTGTAACAAAGGCTATTATGTGATATGTAATCATTTATCAATTCCAGTTATATACACTGACTCCTTGAATCTAATATCTTTACCTTATCCAGCTGCACAGAGCCAGTCCCATCACCATCAAAAGCTCGTTCATGGAAAGATAGTACCCGGCTGTATCCCCTGTGACTCCGCCGAACTCCTTCGTTGTCTTTCTCCTGTAATACAAAAAGAAAAGAGACATCTCTGCAACATAGGCTGCTATTACCATCTGCTTAACATAGGTCAGTATCACCAGCAAAACAGCCAGTTCCACAAAAAGAACTATAACGCATCCTCTTCCGGAATTGCCGGTCTCTTTTTTCAGCATCCCGTCCTTCTTTGCTTTGTCCAGTGAAAGACTGCTGATCCCGGTCAGTATCCTTGACATGACAAACACAGCCCCGAAGCAGATTGCTGTCTTCTCATCCATCTTTTCCCAGACTACCGAAAGAGCACCTAACCATGCACAGCAATAAGTCACGAGACTTATCACCGCAAAGGCTCCAATATGGGGATCCTCCAATATCTTTAACTTCTCTTCCTTGGGCTTGTAGGATCTTAAAGCGTCCTGAGTATCCATGAAGCCGTCCAGATGAAAACCTCCTGTAACAAGCAATGGAACCAGTGAGAAAAGAGCCACAGCAAAAATGTCCGGAAGCTCAAAGCGCTTCAGAAACATAAAACAGAGGTACTCAAGTCCTCCTATGACCAGTCCCACAAAAGGCAGAAAGACAAGGTTGTACTTCATATCCTCCTCTTTCCACTGAAATTGCGGCATCGGTATTTTTGAGTAAAGCGAAAACGCCACCACCAAATTCCTTAATAACAACATATCCTTTCCACCTTATCAGCAGCCCTGATAAGCTCCGCGTTTACCAGCGAACATATCTCAACATATCTCTTAGTATCCTCATCAAAATCATCCTGCATTTCAAACTCATTTGATACCACGACCAGGTCCTTTACCTTTTCTGAGAGCCACTTTATTTCTTCAACCACATATTCTGCAACGCGCCTGTTGTCCCAGTTTTCACGTCCATTTTCATGCATCTCATTTCCCACAAGATTTGAAACACATTCCAAAAGACACAGACATACATCCATATCCAGCTTATCTTCACATTCAGCCAAAGCCATTAGTTCCGGCTCGTTACCACCAGTCTCTAAAGTCCTGAATTCCGTTCCATCTCCGATACTTTCCGTAGCCATGAGACTACGCATTTCGCTGCCTTTTCCTAACGCCCTGAGATTCACCGGACATTCAACGGTTATAAAACCTTTGCCATCCCTCATCTTGAGATGCTTTTCAACCCGCTTCTTTCCTTCCTCTCCGAAGGGGATCATGGTGGCAAGGTAAATTCTCTCTCCGGCTTTTGAGCGCTCCAGCGCTATCTCTTCTGCCCTTTTCGACTTTCCGCTGTCGGGTCTTCCCAATACAAAAATCATCATTTAAATCGCTGATACTCCTTAATCTTTCCATCCTCAAAGGTCTTTGCGTTTCTGTAAAAAGAAAGTGCCGCGTCAAGTAAAGGCAGCAGCAGCATGGCACCTGTTCCCTCACCAAGAGCCATGTTCCCATTTATGAGGGGATTAAGCTCCAGCAATTCCAAAGCTTTCAAAAGACCTTTCTCACGTCCTGAGTGAGATGGGATCATGGAATCTTTGGCTCCGGATACAAAGCACTCAGCAAGAAGCGCTGCCACTGCTGCGATAAAACCATCTATGACTACAGGAATCCCATAAAGACTCCCACCGATAAACAGTCCGCAGAGCCCAGCTATATCAAGACCTCCGACTTTGACAAGCGCAGCCAAAGCCAACTCCTTACGCCTGTTATCCTCTGCCTTATCTATCCCCGGAAAGATTCCCTCACTTACATCCTCATCTTCCCAAAATCTTTTTACGGCTTTCTCTACAACTCTTACTTTCCTTTCAAGTCCCTCATCATCAAGACCGGCTCCTCTTCCAACGATCTCAGAGGGCCCCGCCCCTGTCAAAAGACACATAAGCGCTGAAGCGGTGGTGGTATTTCCTATTCCCATCTCCCCTGTGATGATGATATCCGTTCCGCCGTCTATGACTTTTCTTGCAATATCTGCTCCACCTTCACCTGACATTTTTGCATTATCTATTCCGCCGTCTCTAAGCTCTTTTGCAAGGTCGATTCCGGTGCCTATAGCCTTAAGCGCATCCTCAATAGTCATGGCGTCTTTATTTAAAAAGTTTTCGGTCCCGCACCTGACTCTTAATGGTCTTACACCCGGAATCTCGCCAAATCCATATCCTTCCATAGACAATCCATCTTTGCCTCCAGGGCAGCTGCTTTCCAGTGACAAACCATCAACACCGTCCGCGCAACCACATTCTCTGTCATCGATCCCGATATCCACCGGAATAACATCGCAGCCGACGCTCACCCCCAGGGTGTTTGCTGAGCTTATGCCCTTTCCCAGCATCCTTGCCACCTGAAGCGTCACTTCTTTTCCGGTCTGGGATACCCCTTCTTCTATTATGCCATTGTCGGCGCAGAATATTACTGCCTTCCGGCTCTTAAGGGAAACATCTCTTTTCCCCAGGATAGCTCCGATCCTGCAGATGACATCCTCAAACTCTCCAAAGCCGTCGATGGGTTTGGACAGATGATCCCAGTTTCTTTTTATTTCATTGTATATGTTCTCATCAGGAACTCCGGCCCTCAGTGAAAAGAGCTGTTCCTTTGTCAGCGTATCACGCATCATTGTCCGTACCGATTCCCATTATTCTGTAAACTTCATCCATATCCATGTACTGCCTGATCATGTCGGCAAGCTTGTCGTACTGAACTTCCTTGAACTGCCTGTAATCACAGATTTCACTTAAGTTCAAACCATTCCCGCTTCCACTTTCCGCAGCACCGGCTTTTCCCAAAGAAATCCCTTTCTTCTTCGCCAGAGCATTTACAACTCCAAGAGCCACTTCCCCCTTGTCAAAGAAACCATGTATATACGTGCCATAGACATTGCCACAGCAATAGCCTGTATTCTTATCAGTAAACGACGTCAGAGACGTTTCATCTTTTGCTCCTGTCTCTTTCGTCTCTCCCATATGAATCTCATAGCCCTCATAGGAAGCACCCTTCAGTCCTTCAAAAATCCCGGAAGGCTTCTCGATGATACCGCTTGTAAGGCTCCTGACCTTGTCACCTTTAAGCGTAGTCTCCAGCGGCAAAAGACCAAGACCATATGTCTCTCCGCCGCCTTCCACTCCCTCGGGATCTCTTATGACTTCTCCAAGCATCTGAAATCCGCCGCAGATTCCGATAACCGGACCATGATTTCCGGCATATCTTTTCACTGTAAGGTCAAGGCTCTTTTCCCTCATCCATCTCATATCATCAATGGTGCTCTTACTTCCCGGTATCACCAAGAGGTCAGGATTTCCCAGTTCCCCGGGATCCTTCACGTACCTCACCGAAACATCAGGAAATTCATCAAACACATTGAAATCCGTAAAGTTGGAAATATGCGGAAGCCTGATAACCGCTATATCAATGAGCCCTTTCTTTTTCTCGTAAAACCTCTCAGACAGCGAATCCTCATCCTCAAGGCTGATATCCATGAAAGGCAGAACTCCCACCACCGGAATGCCGCTCTTTTCCTCTATCATCTTCACGCCGGGATCCAATATGCTCTTATCCCCGCGGAATTTGTTGATGACAAGCCCCTTGATCCTGGTCTTTTCATCCTCCTCCAAGAGGGCAACGGTTCCATAGAGCTGCGCAAAGACTCCGCCTCTGTCTATGTCACCCACAAGAAGCACCGGCGCATCCACAAGCTCCGCCATGCCCATGTTCACGATGTCGTTTTCCTTGAGGTTGATCTCCGCCGGGGAGCCTGCCCCCTCGATCACGATCACGTCAAAATCTTTCTCCAGTTCATTTACAGCCGCCATGATCTCCGGCACAAGGCTCTTTTTGTATGCGAAGTACTCCTTTGCCTTCATGTTGCCAAGGACCTTCCCGTTTACAATGACCTGACTTCCCACATCGTCTGTCGGCTTTAACAATATCGGATTCATGGCAACAACAGGCTCAACTCCTGCTGCCTCCGCCTGCATTACCTGGGCTCTTCCCATCTCAAGCCCTTCCTTTGTGACAAAAGAATTCAGCGCCATATTCTGGGATTTAAAGGGTGCCACCTTAAAGCCGTCCTGAAAAAGCACACGACAAAGCCCTGCCACCACAAGGCTTTTACCTGCGCCGGACATGGTTCCCTGCACCATTATGAACCTGGTCTTTTTATCACCTGCTGCCATAGTACTCCTTAAACTTTCCGGGACTCATGGAAAAGAGCTCTTCCATATATTCCGGAGTGAGGATTTCTTTCGGATCCCCCGCCCTGTCGATGGTGTTATCTGCAGATATACATACCACCTTACCTGCCACTCTTTTTACAAGCTCTATCTCATGCATGGAGATGAGAACCGCGCTCTCATTCTCCCTTACAACGCTCTTTAACACATCAAAAAACTCTATCTTGTAGCCCATATCAAGAAAACTGGTGGGCTCATCCAGGATCATTATCTCAGGATCTGAAACCATGGTCCTGGCCAGCAGAACACGCTGCTTCTGACCGTCGCTTAACCTGTTAAACTCTCTGTCCTTAAGGTCATAGACTCCGTTTAGCTTCATGGCTCTTTCAATAGCCTGAACATCTTCAGCCGTCATTCGACCGAACATGTCCGTGTATCTGTATCTTCCGACCCTTACCACATCAAAGCAGGTGGCATATTCCGTAGAAGCTCTTTCTGTCAGCATCACTGACATAATCTTTGACAGTTCCGCCGGAGGATAAGCCGAAAGCTCTTTTTCCTTGATCATAACCTTTCCGGAGATCGGAGCAAGAAGCCCCGCTGCGGTCTTAAGTATGGTGGACTTTCCGGCACCGTTTGGTCCCACCAGTGCCAGTATCTGTCCTTTGTCCAGAGAGAAATTCACGTCCCTGACAATTTCTTTTCCCTGATATCCAACTGATGTACTCTCGAATCTAAGCTCAGCCATTTCGTTTCCTCCTGATCATCATGGAGATCACGATGGGTGCTCCAAATACTGCTGTGACTGTACTTATTGACAGTTCTGTCGGGGAAAATAGACTTCTGGCTACAAGATCCGAAAACAAACAAAATGCGGATCCCAAAAGAAATGAAGCAGGTATTATCACTTTGGGTCTGTCGGACTTAAAAAGAATCCTCGCAACATGCGGCATTGCAATTCCCACAAAAGAAATGGGCCCGGCAAAAGCAGTGACCGTAGCTGAAAGAAGGCTTGAGATAAGGATCAGCAATATCCTGAACAGCCTCACATTTATTCCAAGGGTAAGGGCATAGTTTTCGCCGTACATATAGACTTCCATGGTCTTTGACATGAAAACTGCCCCGATAATTCCAATAAGTGTTATGGGAATGTAATAGAAAGCATCGGAAAAAGCCGCCGAGGAAAAGGTTCCCAGGGACCAGTTGTGAAGATTTACAATGTTGGTATCATCCGCAAAGGTCACCAAAAGCTCCGTTATTGCCGAGCAGATGTACCCCACCATGACTCCGCATACCACAAGCACAGCCATGGATCTGACTTTTGTGGACACCAAAAGAACTGCTGCCGTAGCCAGAAGTGATCCTGCAAAAGCAGCAGCTATGAGCATCCAGGATCTCATGACAAAACCCGCCTTAAGCGCTGATACCATGAGAATTGCCACCACCAGCTTTGCTCCCGATGAGATACCAAGAATATAGGGTCCTGCTATTGGGTTTGAGAAGAAGGTCTGCAAAAGAAATCCTGACAGCGCCAGCGCGCCTCCAAGGAAAAGAGCTTCAATAACTCTCGGAAGCCTTATCCCCAGGATTATCTTTCCGGCGGTATCAGAATCGTCCCAATGCGAAATTATCCGAAGGACCTCTCCTGCTCCCACATTTACGCTTCCGGAACAGATGCTTATTATGACAAGCCCGAAAACCACCAGTATTAAAACTATGTATAGGATGTGATTTTTCTTCATTCTGCTCCAATCAAAGTCTGAAAAGAAACTTTAGTCCCTCCGGTTCTTTTTCATTTATTATCTTGTAAAGATCAACAAGAACCTCTACCATACTGCCGGTTTTCTGGAACATATCCGTGTTGGTACAAAATACGTTCCCTTCCTTCACGGCTTTGAAATCCGCAAACAGCGCGTTCTTATCCATGAGATCATCCACAGTCCTGATGCCACCGTCAATGGTTGAACTGTAGATCAGGATATCTGCGTCCTTTGCATTATCATAGAAAACTTCCCAGTCAATGTTCATGGTGGAAAGATTATTTTCATTGCTAAGTTCAAGCTCTGACAGGCAGTACTTTCCGCCCGCCATCTCTATCATGGTGGAAATGTAGTCGCCTGGCTTTCTGACATTCACATAGCCGTTGGCCGACACAAAAAAGAAAGCCACTGTGGGTCTGTCTTTTTCACTATTATCCCCGATGGCTGCTTCAACTTCCAGAAACTTCTTTTCCTCTTCGAAAAAGAAATCCTCTGCCTCTTTTTCTTTTCCCAAAAGTACACCGTAAAACCTGATCCACTCAAGACGCCCCATGGGACTGCTCTCATAGCTGGACCTCTCCACAAGAACAGGAAGTCCAAGCCTCTCCAGTTCTTCCTTTATCTCAGGGCTGTGAGAGATCATGGTGGATTCTATAACAAGGTTACAGTCAGTTGAGATGATAGTCTCGTAGTCCGGAGCGCTGTACTTTCCAACGTACAAAATGTCTCCGCTTTCTATTGCTCTTTTGGCTTCCTCCACAGAGTAGTCGGAAGCCTTTGTGGAGCAGCACTTAACTTCTGAAAGGCTGTCCAGCTCAACAAAAAAATCCATGGCGGAAGAAGCCGCCAGATATATGTCCTTAGTGGGCTGATGAATAATAACGGGATTCTTGAAACCAAGGTCCGTATCCTCTGCCCCGTCCGGTATCAGCACATAATCCATGCCATCCTCTATATGAATATGGGAGTAGCCTCCCTCAAAATATTCAATCGAAAACTGATCCGCGTATTTAAGATCCATCTGTCCGGTCTTTTTTATGCCACCATCTGCGCCATTCTCCGAAGCCTTCTGGGAGCCGCAGGCAGTCAAAAGAAAGAAGCATAGACAGATCATAAAGAGAAGCCCAAAGGGCCTACCCCGTCTTAGTAATTTCATATCACACATAATAAAACTCTTACTGCTCTTTGCCCTTTTACCATCCACGCGCATGTAACTTCTTCTGAAATCATACATTCTTGAATCAAAGATTCAAGAATGCCGCAAATAGGCCATTAAAAGTCGACTTCGTCGAAGGGCCTATTTGCCTCTCGTATCATGTTCTCACGAAATCCGCAGCTAGTGCGGATTTCTGTAGTTTCATCTAAGAATCATACATTCTTGGATTATTAATCCAAGAATGTTTCAACCAAGCCATTTGAAGGCGACTTCGTCGCAGGGCTTGGTTGACTCCTGAATCATGTTCTCACGAAACCCGCAGCAAGTGCGTGTTTCTGTAATTTCATCTAAGA
>JAEEGL016040883.1_pt1 | contig 16277 bp, 14 predicted proteins | sample 9134231 | NCBI WGS metagenome assembly JAEEGL01 (sample SAMN16246548, study PRJNA631951) | gut metagenome | biome: gut microbiome; feature: rumen; material: fiber-attached | host: Bos | place: Iran: Karaj | collected 2018-10
AAGGTACATGTGCGATAACAGCATCGGCCATGGACGGTAGCGGTGTGTATGCTACTTGTGAGGTCATTGTTAATTGTGATCTTTCTGGAAACATTAATGGTAGAGATTACGTTGACCTCGGGTTGCCTTCGTGTACACTTTGGGCAACGTGCAACATTGGTGCCGACAATCCTGAAGATTATGGTGATTACTTCGCCTGGGGCGAGACGACTGGGTTCAAGAGTGGCAAGATAAACTTCAGTTGGAATACGTATCTGTATTGCAATGGTTCATCCTCTACTTTAACAAAGTACTGCAATGATAGCAACTATGGTTATGCAGATAACTTAACGGAACTTTTACCAGAGGACGACGCTGCCACAATCAATTGGGGTGTAAATTGGTGCATACCAACAAACGCTCAGTTTGAGGAACTAATCAACGGCAGTTACACTACTGCAACATGGATAACTCAGAATAACGTAAATGGTTATAGGATAACTAGTAATAGTAATGGAAAAAGTATTTTCTTGCCTGCTGCGGGAGAATGCTACGATGGGTGTCAGGCAGATGGTAACTATTTACGCTATTGGTCCTGCACGTTAGCCACAAGCAGTAGAGCATATGGTATTGAATCTAATGGATCTTCTTTGATTCACTCGACTTCTTGGTATCGCTACACTGGCTGGAGTATTCGTCCCGTGCGCAAATATTGACATTGAGGATTGAAGATAAAAGTGGATAATTTACTAAGCAATACTGGCGAAACGGCATCCACCGTTTCGCCAGTATTCGTGTTCTCCGTTCGGTCGGATTTCTTTGCTCCGATAAACCCAAATCGGTCATTAGAACGGCTGTTTTCGTGGTTGACTTCATAACTGTTTAGTTACAAGTGTTTTGTAATTTATTTTTCTAATGACCGCAATTAGAAGAAAATTGCAAATAATTTATTTTCGATGTATTACGGGCACAACAACGGATTTTTGTATTTCTAATGATTTGGGGGTAACGACTCGTTTATATAGGGTTAATCCCCAATTCTCACCCCCCAATCACGCATTGAAAAATCTTTACATATTCCGTCATCTTCAAAACAACCCTCTATTGTATTGTATTTCAATACTTTATAACCTTCGGCAAAAGATATACTTAACTTAGGCCATTAAGTTAACTTAACTTTCGGCCTTAAGTTAACTTAACTTTCGCCCCTAAGTTAAGTTAACTTTCAACGGTAAGGTATAAGCCTTCGCTCCAAATATGTAAAAATCTTTACAAAACGAGGCAAGACACCCGCCCACAGAGATGAGGAATTTAACCCAAAGCGGTCGTTAGAAAGTTTATGTCAATGTATGCATGTGCCTGTCTCACAGCCAATGTTTTCGCAGGCGCATGGACGAGGTTTGGCGCTGAAATCCCTTCGGAAAGCACTAAAGAAAGAGGAAGATTGTGGGCACCCGACTAAGGTCGGGCAGTTCCAAGCGCTTCCACTCTGCGACGGTGTGGGTATGAATCCACTCGTCGGAGGTGGTGATGCCGGCTGCAATGCAAAGGCGCGTCTTTGGACTGAGCACACGAAGCAGTGTGTCGAACATCCGGCGGTTGCGATAGGGGGTCTCTATGAACAGCTGCGTCTGGCGCTCGCGTTGGGCACGTTGCTCGAGGGTTTTCAGGCGCTGGGCACGCTCACCGTCGTCGATGGGCAGGTAACCATTGAAAGCGAAGCTCTGACCATTCAGCCCACTGCCCATGACGGCCATAATCATGCTGTTAGGCCCCACGAGGGGAACGACACGGATGCCCCGACGCTGGGCTATAGCCACAATGTCGGCCCCAGGGTCGGCAACAGCAGGGCAACCAGCCTCGCTGATGACCCCGACGGCATGGCCTTCGTCCAAGGGCTTAAGATAGGAAGCAAAGCGCCCGGCATCTGCCCTCTTTCCCATCTCATAGAATGTACAATCGTCTATCGGGAACGCCTTATCCACACGACGAAGGAAACGGCGTGCGGTGCGTATCTCCTCGACGATGAAGTGGCGAATTTGGCTTATCACCTCTGCATTGTACGCAGGCAGCACCTGAGAGACGGGCGTGTCGCCCAACGTACATGGGATTAAGTATAAAGCTGTTTCCATGTCTTTTTTCCTTTAACATAGTATTGCCAAAGCAGGGAGAACGTGGACTGCTCTGGCACGGGCGAAAGGACGGCAAGACGAAGGTTCTCGCTTCTGTCCTTTGCGAACTGCGGACGGAACCTGTAGAAGTCGCGTCGCCCACGCCACACGGCAAGAAACGAACGAACGTGGCCCGTAAGAAGGAACTTCACGGAGGCCAGGAGGTCGAGCCAGAAACGCAGGCGCATCACCTTTACCAGTCGAGCCTCTGGCAGGTTCTTATAAAGAAGCAGGAGATTATTGCGGAAGTTCAGGTATTCCTTCCTCGGATTGCCCTGAGGCAACGTTCCACCGCCTAAGTGATAGGCGACGCTCTGCGGCACGACCACAACCCCACGGCCTCGGCTTCGAAGACGCCAACATAGGTCTATCTCCTCCTGATGGGCAAAGAAACGACCGTCCAGACCACCCACATCCCAATAGTCCCGACTGCGAATCATCAAGGCTGCGCCCGTGGCCCAAAGCACGGAGGCGACGTCGTCGTATTGTCCTTCGTCCTTCTCTACGGTGTTAAAGACGCGACCCCGGCAGTAGGGGTAGCCCAAGGCATCGACGTAGCCTCCCGAAGCACCGGCATATTCGAAATATTCCGGTGCCCACTGGCAAAGGAGCTTTGGCTGACAGGCAGCCACCTCGGGGTGGGCATCCATATAAGTAAGCATCGGTTGAAGCCAGCCTTCACGCACTTCCACGTCGCTGTTCAAAAGCAGGTAATACTCCGCCTCTACTTCCCTGAGTCCACGGTGATAGCCCTCGGCAAAGCCGTAGTTCCTGTCTAAGGCAATGCAACGCACCTGCGGCATCTCCGTTTCGATGTAGTGGAGGCTATCGTCCGTCGAACCATTGTCCACCACAACGATATCTGCCTCCTTTGAGTTCTCGACTACCGAAGGCAGGAAACGGCGCATCATATCCACTCCATTCCAATTCAATATGACAATAGCTATTCTCTTCATTGTCAGTCAACGTTTATCATTTTCCCTATCAAGGCATCACCTTTCTCGTTCCACCCCATAAGCCGAACCTGCACGATGCGGTTGTCCATGTCTTTCACCATGTCCTCCCCGTCTTGCAGTTTGGAATCCCATTCCACCCGAATATAATTGTCCGTGAAGCCACCCATCACGCCTTTCTTCCCGCGTTCCAAGAGTACAGGTCGCACGCTTCCTATATATATATTATAGAACGCGTGCGCGTGAGCCTCGCTAACCTTCAGCACTTGCTGACTGCGCTCATGCTTCACTTCGGGACGAACACGAAGGGGGATGTTGAGGGCCTTGGTGCCCGGTCTTTCGCTATAGCTGAACACATGGTACTGGCTGACGGGCATACGATCCATGAAATCAAGAGCCTCACGGAATAGTTCGTCCGTCTCGCCACGCATCCCCACGATGACGTCCACGCCAATAAAGGCATCGGGCATCAGTTCCCGTATGCGGTGCATCTTCTGTTCGAAGAGTGCCGTGTCGTAGCGACGATGCATCAGGCGAAGCACCTCGTCGCTGCCCGATTGCAAGGGTACATGGAAGTGAGGCATGAATGCCCGGCTTTGGGCACAGAACTGCAGAACCTCGTCGATCAACAGGTTAGGCTCGATGCTGCTGATACGGTAGCGTTCGATGCCTTCCACCTGGTCCAAGGCACGTATCAAATCGATGAACGCCTCCCCCGTACTCTTGCCAAAGTCACCAATGTTCACACCTGTAAGCACGATTTCCTTGCCTCCTTGCCGTGCCACGTCCTCAGCCTGAGCCACGAGCGACGCAACGCTTCCGTTCCTACTGCGCCCACGTGCAAAGGGAATGGTGCAATACGTACAGAAGTAATCGCATCCGTCCTGCACCTTCAGAAAATAGCGTGTGCGGTCGCCACATGCGCAAGACGGGACGAAATCCCGCACAGAGGGCATAGAGAAGATTGAGGATGCAGAGGTTCGTGCATTCGTTACATCTTTGGTGCGTTCCTTATCCTCTGTGCCTTCTGTCTTCTCTGCGTGTTCTGTGAAAAACTTAGTAATAAGTTCTATAGCCCTCCCCTTCTCTGATGTGCCAAGTACGAGATCAACGCCTTCAATCTTCGATATGACATCGGGCTTCAGCTGGGCATAACAACCCGTTACCACGACAAAGGCATCGGGATTCTCCTTAATAAGCTTATGGATAGCCTGACGGCACTTGTGGTCGGCCACCTCGGTAACACTACAGGTGTTCACATAGCAAATGTCGGCCGCTTCGCCCTTACGTGCACGCCCGACACCCAGTGCCTCCAGCTTCTGAGCCACGGTAGATGTCTCTGCAAAGTTCAGTTTGCAGCCCAGTGTGAAATAGACGGCTTTCTTCCCAGCCAAGCAAGATTGATGATTCATGATGCAAAGGTACAACTATAAATTAAGAATTAAAAATAATGAATTAAAAAATATATAAACGGCTTGCTTCAATAATCCGCACAATGATGTTTGCAATGCGTGAACCCTTAAAAACGGGAGGCAAAGGCTCAAATTGAAGGACAAAACAACAAATATTGAAGAAAAATGAAAAAAAGTTTGGGGTTAGTGATACAACGTAATGAAAAAGTTCGTACCTTTGCATCGGTTTTGAAAGCAATTGATTGTTTTATTAATTTAACTAAAGAGAAAAAATGAAAAAGTTAGCATTCATGTTCGTAGCTGTAGCAGCTATTTCTTTCGCTTCTTGCGGTAACGGTACTCAGAAAGCTGAGACCGAGGTTGACACCACTGCATGTGAAGACACTGTAGAGTGTGTTGATACCGTTGCTGTTGATACAGCTGCTGTTGACACTGTTGCCTAAGTAATAAGACAGACAATAGGTCTTAGGGGATTGCACGATAGTGCAGTCCCCTATTATTTTGTATCAGGCAGAGCTTAGGCTCTGCCTGATACATTCATTTCTTACTTGACTTGAAGCTCTACGATATAGTCCATACCGTTGGGCTTCTCGGGCAGACTGAGCAAGACTCCGTCGGCTGTACGTTTGCAGGCAACGGGTTGGTGTCCATCGTATGTGAAGGCCTTCTTGACACGACAAGCGGTCGGGAGCAAGAGTTCCTGAGCATCGAGGTTCAGGATGTGGACAAAATACCTGTTGCCCTTGCGAGTTGTGGCACCCCATGCCTGCACGGGCACATCGCCAGCCGTCGTTCCCTTGATGGTCTCTCCATACTGGCGCATCCACTGCCCTACCCCACGAAGGCGGTCAAGAGCCAAAGCCGGCAGTTCGCCACTGGCCTGGGGACCAATGTTCAACAAGAGGTTGGCACTCTTGCCTGCCGCACCGACCAGATAGTGTACGATTTCTTTCACACTCTTATAGTTCTGGTCGGTGACCTTGTAACCCCACATGCCATTCATGGTCTCACATGTCTCCAAAGGCAGACGACTGATGGCCTGAGCATTCCATCCGGCACTGTTGTTGCCAGGCAGGTCACGCTCAAATATCTGGATATCTTCGCCAGGATAAGGGTCAAGATGATGGTTGTTACCCACGAGGCAGGCCGGTTGTAACTGGTGGATAAGCTGATATTGCTTAATCAGGTCGTCCACCTTGTCTTCTTTCTTGTCGAGGTCCCACCAACCATCGAACCAGATGGCACCAATTTCGCCATATTGGGTCAGGAGTTCCGTGAGCTGACGGTTCATGAACTGGTAATAGTGAGGCCAATCGGCCTTTGTGGTGTCTTTACCGCAGTTGCGTCCCGACATTCCCAAAGGATAGTCTTCACGTCCCCAATCCAGGTGGCTGTAATAGAAATGCAACTTTATGCCTTGGGCATGGCATTCGTCGGCCAATTCCCGAATGACGTCACGACCAAACGGCGTGCCATCAACAATGTTGTAGTCCGACTGCGCCGTATGCCATAGCGAGAAGCCGTCATGGTGGCGACTGGTGAGACAAAGGTAAGACGCACCAGCGTCCTTGATGGCCTTCACCCAGTCGTGGGCATTAAAATAGGCAGGATAGAATCCACGTGCCGCTTTGCCGTACTCTTCCCGTGTAATACCTGCGTCCTGCATGTACCATTCGCCCTGGGCAAACATGCTGTACAAGCCCCAGTGGAGAAAGATACCAAAGCGTCCGTTACTGAATTCCTCTCGGGCTTTCATGTTCTCTGCTGTCGGCGTATAGCTTTGCGCCTGCGTTCCCAAGCTGAAAAGGAGGAACAATGAGAATAACAATCTCTTCATTTCTTTAATTGGTTTTAGTGATGATCTAGTTCATTGATTCTACGGCAAAATTAATAAATATATGATGAATATGCCACGCGATTTGCACTATAATGTAATATGTGTGCAGCAAAACGAGACGAATGGCGCGTTTTTATTAATTTATGAAGAGATTGTTTCGTCTATTTGCTCCAAAGATTGCTATCTTTGTACATATATTAATAAAATAGTAAGGACGTATGAACAAGACAATTCATCTGATGGCATTAGTCACGATGCTCTTTTGCTTTACGAACGAAGTAAAATGCGAAAAGGGCGTGTGGGGCAATTGGCCCGCTTGGGGCGACATGAACGACAGCACGTACCGCAACCCTATCCTGCCAGCAGACTTCAGCGACATCGACTGTATCGAACACGACGGATGGTACTATGCCATCAGCAGCACTTTTCAATTCTCGCCGGGGATGGTCATCCTAAAGTCAAGCGACATGGTGAACTGGCGCATCATCAGTCATGCCGTGCCTGACGTGTCACAGATAGGCCCCAACATGAATTGGGACCGTATGAACCGCTATGCCTGTGGCATTTGGGCTGGTTCCATCCGCTGGCACGACGGACTGTTCTACGTCTATTTCGGCACACCCGACGAAGGCATGTTCATGACCACTGCCCCATGCGCCGAAGGACCTTGGGCTCCGTTGCACAAAATGAACTTCTTCGAAGCAGGTTGGGACGACTGTTGTCCCCTCTTCGACGATGATGGAAAGAAATACTTCGTGGCATCGAACTTTGCAAACAATTACAAGACCTATATCTTTCGACTGACCGACGATGGACGCGACATAGTGCCCGAGACCGCCACACTGGTCAACGAAGGTATGTGGCGAGAAGCCAACAAACTGTACAAAATCAACGGCACCTACTACCATCTCTTCAGCGAGTACGACGGGAAGGGGAGATACCTGATGATGCAACGGGCAAAAGCGCCCATGGGACCTTACACTGAGAAGCACCAGCTCTCACACATGCAAGTCGAATACAACGAGCCCAACCAAGGTGGCTATCTGCAGGATGCAGAAGGAAAGTGGTACTATTTCACCCACCACGGACACGGCGACTGGACCGGACGCATTGCCAGTCTGCTGCCCGTCACATGGATTGACGGATGGCCCATCATCGGACAGCCCGACAAGGACGATATCGGCAACATGGTATGGCAACTTCCCAAGCCTGTGACTGCGAAAGCAAAGAAAGAAAAAGGACTGGGCGGAAACGTCTATCAAGACCTGCGGGACTTCACCGACCCCTCATGGGAATGGAACTACCAGCCACGTGAAGGTTGGTATGCGATACAACGCGAATCGCTGCAGCTTAAAGCCTTCCAACCAATAGAAAAAGGTAACCTGTTGAAAGCCGGCAATACGATTGTCCAACGTGTCTGGCGTTCGACCGACAACGAAGTAACCGTAAGGATGGACTGCAGACAAATGGCCGACGGCCAACGTAGTGGGCTATGTCACTTTGCCGAAGACTGGATGGAGATGGGCATTAGACAAGAAAACGGCCAACGCCAACTCTATTTCCGCACCCGGAAACAAGGCGACAACGCCGATGTCATTTATTCCGGCCCAATCGACTACATCTACCTGCGTTCCCAATGGGGACTTGACGGGCTATGCACTCAGTCATACAGCATCGACGGTCGTAAGTTCACCGAAATACCCCAGCACTACCAAATGTCGTGGGGCAATTATAGGGGTGACCGTGTCGGACTCTACACTTACAACGACTCTGCCGACCAGGGAAGCACCACATTCGACCGCTTCCGCTATCGGGTTACCAGGCAGAATGCAGGGAAAAAGTAATTGATAACATCGAAGCGCCCCGACTCCCAAACAGGGAAGCGGGGCGCTTCTTTTTATGGAATAGTTAGTTAGATTACTCTGCAGTTTCCTCAGTGGCTTCTTCAGCAACGGGAGCCTCTTCTACAGCGGGAGCAGCCTCAGCAACAGGAGCTTCTTCTGCTGCGGGAGCAGCCTCAACAGCAGGAGCACCTTCGGCAACGACCGTAAAGGGAACTTCTGCACTAACTTCCTTGTGGAGCTTAACGACAGCAACGAAGTCGCCAACGGTCTTCACATCCTTCACCACAATCTTCTTGCGGTCGATGTCGAAGCCAATCTTTGCGAGTTCGTCGGCAATCTGCAACGAGTTCACAGAGCCATAGATGACACCACTGTTGCTCACCTTCGTGGCAATGGTCAGTGAAACGCCGGCCAGCTTATCAGCAATAGCCTGAGCATCAGCCTTAATCTTGGCAAGCTTCACGGCCTGCTGACGCAGGTTCTCTGCAAGCACCTTCTTGGCGCTCTCGCTGGCGATGACGCCCTTGCCCTGGGGGATAAGATAGTTACGTCCGTAACCAGACTTAACGTTCACGATATCGTTCTTGTAACCCAAGCCGATAACATCTTCTTTCAGTATAATTTCCATATATCTTACCTCCTACTTTAATTATTTCATCAAATCGGTTACGAAAGGCAGCAAGGCCAGATGGCGTGCGCGCTTAACGGCCTGAGCCACGCGACGCTGGTACTTCAGCGATGTACCCGTGATGCGGCGGGGCAGAATCTTACCCTGCTCGTTCAGGAACTTCTTCAGGAATTCGGGATCCTTGTAGTCGATATACTTAATACCGCTCTTCTTGAAACGGCAATACTTCTTGCGCTTGGTATCAATTGCAGGAGCGTTGAGATAACGGATTTCAGATGATTGCTGTGCCATGATTAAGCCTCCTTGTTAGATTTGATGTTTCTTCTCTTTTCAGCATACTCTGCAGCATACTTCTCATTCTTGATGGTCAGGAAGCGGATAACGCGCTCGTCGCGACGATAGTTCGTCTCCAGCTTCTTGATGAGTTCGGGCTGTGCCTTGAACTCGAACATTACATAGAAACCCGTGCTCTTCTTCTGGATAGGATAAGCCAACTTCTTCAGGCCCCACAGCTCCTCGCTGATCATCTCTGCACCGTTGTCGGTGAGCAGACCCTTGAACTTGTTTACCGTTTCCTTCATCTGGTCATCAGACAAAACGGGAGTCAAAATGAAAACGGTTTCGTACTGGTTCATAATACGTTTTTAAATGGTTAATAAATGTTGTGTTTTGCTTAAAGCGGTGCAAAGGTAGTGCTTTTCCTCGAGATAACCAAAGAAATGCACAACTTTGATGCAAGAAACATACATTATTATAATATAAAGAGAGAATTATTGCCCAAAAGCGACTTTTTTAACGGAAAAGTTTCGTCGTGTCATTTTTTTTGTGTTACTTTGTATGCGAATAGTGCGAGTAACAAAACAAAAAACTACATAAACATGAAAAAGTACTTAGGAATATTGCTAATCGTCATTGGTGCCATTGTGCTTTTGATTAGCTATCTAACGGAGTTGGTGGACTACAATCCTGTCCAGTTCTCAGGTTTGGGACTGATTATCGCAGGTCTCATTGCCCACATCATCATTACGAGAAGGACGAGATAACGCCTGAACACAAGAAACGAAAGCGGACGCGACCGAAAGGCTGCGTCCGCTTTTTCTTTGTTATGTATATTCTTCGACGACCACGCCGTCGGGTACAATCAGCTTGTAGCCTTTGCCATGGACGTTGTTTATCTCGATGTCCGGGTCGGCCTTCAAGCGCTTGCGCAGCTTGGTGATATAGACATCCATCGAACGGGCATTGAAGTAATTGTCGTCAATCCATATTATTTTCAGTGCCAGCTCGCGCAACAGCACGTCGTTGGCGTGGGCACAAAGCAGTTTCAGCAATTCGCTCTCCTTTGTCGTCAGCTTCAGCTCTTCCTTTCCGATGGTCAGTATCTGGCGCTGGGTCTCGAAGGTGAACTTGCCCAGTTTGTAGCGGGCAACGACGGGCGCCTTTGCGGCAATTGTACGTCGCAGTATGGCTTCCATACGGAAGACCAGTTCGTCCATAGAGAAAGGCTTCGTCATGTAATCGTCTGCGCCTATCTTGAACCCTTCGAAGACGTCTTCCTTCAGGTTCTTGGCTGTCAGGAAAATGATGGGAACGTTGGTGTTAATCTCCCGTATCTCCTGCGCCATCGTGAATCCGTCCTTCTTGGGCATCATCACGTCGAGCACGAGCAGGTCGTACTGGCTCTTCATAAATGCCTTGAATCCGGCTTCGCCGTCGAGATACAGTTCGGCATCGTATCCCTTGGCTTGCAGATACTCTCTCAGCAGCATGCCCAGACTCTCGTCGTCCTCGCATAGCAGAATGTGTTTTTTTGTCTCCATAGTCTTTATGATTTTAGAATTGGTAGCGTTATTGTAAACGTCGAGCCCTGTCCGGGTTCGCTCTCAACCTTGATGCTTCCTTTGTGTTGGCGTATCATGTTGCGCACATAGGCCAGCCCCAGGCCAAAGCCCTTCACGTCGTGCTGGTTGCCGGTGTGTACGCGATAGAACTTCTCGAAGATGCGCTTCTGGTCCTCCTTCTTGATGCCTATGCCATTGTCCTGTATGCTCAGGCAATACTTGTCGCCACGGTTCCAGCTCTTTACCATCAGCGACAGAGGCACCTCTTCCCGACGGTACTTGACCGCATTGTCCAGCATGGTGGAAATGACGTTTGTGAAGTGCATCTCGTCGAAATAGATGTTGGGGGTCTCCGCCTCCAACAGGGCGTCTATCTGTCCGCCCAGTTTCTCCACCTTCAGGACAAACGAAGTGCCGATGATGTTCTCCACCAGTTCGTCGGCGTTCAGCTCCACGGGTTTCAGGGCTATGTTGTCGTGGTCGTAGAGCGACATCTGCAACACCTTTTCCACCTGGTAGCGCAACCGCTTGGTCTCGTCGTCGATGACCTTGCCCAGGTTGTCGTACATCGCCGGGGTCTTCTTCACGCTCTTGTCGGCAAGCATCTCCGCGGCCAGCGAAAGGCTGGCGATGGGGGTCTTGAACTCGTGGGTCATGTTGTTCACGAAGTCGTTCTTCATCTCGTTTATCTTACGCTGGCGGACGAAGAGGTAGATAGTGAACATGAAGGTGACGAAGAGCACCAACGTAAATATCATAGCCGGAGCCATCAGGCGGGCAACGCCGAAGACGTAATGGTTCTGTCCGGGGAAGTGTACGCGCACAACGCCCATCTTCGTGACAGGGTCGTTGCGGAACAATGTCTGCGTGTAGCTGTATTCGGAGCCTTTTTCCTCGTAGTCGGGACAACGATAGACTTCGCGGCCGTCGCTGGTGGAAATGGTGAAGTGGAACGGGATGGTGATGCCGTTCTGTTCCAGTGCCTGACGTATGCATGCATCGAGGAACTTCGGATTGATGCGTTCCTCGAATGCGTTTTCGCTCGCGCTGTAGAGTATCGAATAGATGACCTCGTCCAGTATGTTCTTCTGATAGAGGTAGGCATTGCGGACGGCCATCTGGAACTGGTGGGCGGGCATGGAGAGCGACATGCGTTGGTTGAGCCCCAAGGACAGGCGCGGCATCATGTTCAGGGTGTCGAAGCGCTGAACCCCCATCAGGGTGGGGTTGCCCAGCACCTTGTTGGCGTGAGCTTGCTCGCCTTCGTCTTCTTGCTCCGTGAGTTCCTCGACATAGTTCGACACGACGCCCTCAAGATAGTTGAAAGTCTCGTTGCGCTCCAGGTCGCGCGAGGCTTGGTCGAGACTGCGCTTGACGTTCTCGTCGAACTGGTCTTTGCGCATTCGCACCATCATCTGAGTGTATTTTCCCTGTAGTATCAGCAGCACGACAAAACTGATGCCGATTAGGATGCTTATGAACCAAGTAGTTGAACGTTTCATGGCTCAAAGTTACGTCGAATAGTTAAAACTACAAAAAAAGAGGGCTTATTTAGCCCTCCTTTTTAACAAGATTAACAGAATGTCTGTATCTTGTGTCAATTATCACACATTACTGTTCTGCCATCTCTGCTTCGTGTTCCTTGATGAGCTTCTGCTGAACGTCAGCCGGAACGAGTTCGTAGCTGGCAAACGTCATGGAGAAGCTGGCGCGACCACCCGTAAGGCTGCTCAGCGCTGTGCTGTACGAGCTCATTTCCTTCAAGGGAACACGTGCGGCGAGCTTCTCATAGCCCGATTCGCTGTTCATACCCATAATCATGGCACGACGACCTTGCATGTCGCTCATCACGTCGCCCAACTTGTCGCTTGGCACAAGAACCTCGACGTCGTAGATAGGCTCCAGAATCTTCGGACCTGCCTCGCGGAAGGCCTGTGCAAAGGCCTGGCGACCGGCGAGCATGAAGGAAAGTTCATTGCTATCTACGGGGTGCATCTTACCATCATAGACGATGACGCGCACGTCGCGAGCGTAGCAGCCCGTGAGCGGGCCTTGTTCCATGCGTTGCATGACGCCCTTCAGGATGGCGGGCATGAAGCGTGCATCGATGGCACCGCCGACAACGGAGTTGATGAATACGAGCTTGCCACCCCATTCCAGGTCGATGACTTCCTCGCTCTTGGCCGTGATGCGGAATTCCTGGCCGCCGAACTTATAGACTTCCTGTGTGGGCACGCCCTCGACGTAAGGCTCTACGATGAGGTGAACCTCGCCGAACTGTCCGGCACCGCCCGACTGCTTCTTGTGACGATAGTCGGCACGGGCAGCCTTCGTGATGGTTTCGCGATAGGGAACCTTGGGCTCGTCGAAGATTATCTGTATCTTCTCGTTGTTCTCCATGCGCCACTTCAGCGTACGCAGGTGGAACTCTCCTTGTCCGTGTACCAGAATCTGGCGCAGCTCCTTCGATTGTTCAATGCGCCACGTCGGGTCTTCCTCGCGCATCTTCTGCAGGGCGTTCATCATCTTTTCCGTATCGCTTTCGTTAACGGCACGGATGGCGCGCGAATACTTCGTGTTGGGATACTTGATGAAGTCGAAGCGGTTCTCGCAGTTCTTGTCGTTCAGCGTGTTGCCCGTCTTCACGTCCTTCAGCTTCACGGTGCAGCCGATGTCGCCTGCCACAAGTTCATCCACCTTGATGCGGTTCTGGCCGGCACAGCAGAAGAGCTGAGCCATGCGTTCCTTCGAACCACGGTCGGCGTTCGTCAGGTCGTCGCCTTCGTGTACCTTGCCGCTCATTACCTTGAAGTACATCACTTCGCCGATGTGCGGCTCGATGCTGGTCTTGAAGAAGAAGAGGCTGGTGGGTGCGCTTGCGTCGGGCTTGATTTCTGCGCCACGGGTGTTGTGCACGGCGGGCATTTCGTCAACGAACGGAACCACGTTGCCCAAGAACTCCATCAGACGGCGCACGCCCATGTCCTTGCCTGCACATACGCAGAAGACGGGGAACATGCCGCGCATGGCCAGACCCTTGCGGATGCCTTCGCGCATCTCGTCCTCGGTCAGGCTGTCGGTCTCGAAGAACTTCTCCATCAGACCCTCATCGTTCTCGGCTGCGGCCTCGATGAGTGCCTTGTTCAGCTCCGTGGCCTTCTCCATCTGGTCGGCAGGGATGTCCTCGATGGTCGGTGCGCCTCCCTCGGGTCCCCACGAATACTTCTTCATCAGGAGCACGTCGATGACGGCATTGAAGTCCGGACCTGTCTTGATGGGGTACTGAACGGGAATCACCTTCGAGCCGTACAGTTCGGTCAGCTGTTCCAGCACGCGGTCGTAGTCGCAATTCTCGTCGTCCAACTGGTTTACGAGGAAGATGACGGGCTTCTTCAGCTTCTCGGTGTAGCGGAAGTGGTTCTGTGTGCCCACCTCAACGCCGGCTGCGCCCTTCAGCAACAGGATGGCCGTGTCGGTGACGTTAAGGGCTGTGACGGCAGCACCTGCGAAGTCGTCCGAACCCGGGCAGTCGATGAAGTTCAGCTTCTTGCCGTTCCACTCGGTGTGGAATACGGTGCTGAACACCGAATAGCCGTATTCGTGCTCAACGGGAAAATAGTCACTGACAGTCGTGTGCTGCGACACGCGTCCGCGACGCTTGATGATGCCTGCTTCGTACAGCAGGCTCTCTGTGAGGGTGGTCTTGCCCGCACCGTCATTGCCTAAGATGGCAATGTTCTTAATCTCATGAGTCTGGTAAGTTTTCATTGTGTTGTTATTTAAGATAAGTATAAATTCGTTCCCATTCGTCCCTCTGCGACCCGATTTTCGTCAAGTCGTAGATAATCATTTGTTTATATGTCCGTTTAGCCCCCTTTCGGGGGCAATCTAAGCCCGCACGACACGCCGAAGAGGCCAGCGCGGGGCGTTAACGGGTTGCAATTTAGCGAAATCCTACGAATTAGCCAAATGTTTAGGCCATTTTTTGCGTTTCGAGGTGCAAAAACGCCCTTGGGGCAGTTGCTCCACCTTCGTATGCGATTAAGGGGGCAACCTTGGTGCAACCACCCTCCGCCCCCGAAGTGGAGGTTAGGACGAACAGGGAAAAGGATTGTTGCTCCAAAGGGTGCTCGCCCCCGCTCCGAGGCGCATAGGGCTTCGTTCCCAAGGTCGTCGTCCGCCATGCCTCGAAGCCGTGCTTGTCGGACAGCTGTCCGACAAGGAACGCTCCAAGGAGCAACGAACATCGCTTCGAGGAGTGACGCTTGTCGGACAGCTGTCCGACAAGCAAAGCCTCTTGGAGCATAGTCTTTGACGCCAAGCCTCAACGGTCTTTACTCCGTGGAACGAACGGACTTGCGCCCTGACTCGTTTTCTTCTTTTCACGCGCACGCATATACACGCACCTGCGCATCGCGTATTAAAAAAGAGGTATAAAGATTTGCACAGCTGAGGACTAATTCGTAACTTTGACCACGAATGACGAAACGAATCAGATGGATGCTTTGCCTGACCTTGCTTGTGGGCTGTCATGGCAGGCAAGCTGCGGACGAGAGTCTGTTGCCCGATACGCTGCAGTTGCAGGAGGGCGACGTCGTCTTCCGCCGCTGTTCGGGACTCACCAGTCGGATGGTGGTCCACAGCGACACGGGCAGTGTGTTCTCGCACGTGGGCATCGTGGTGGATTCGGCAGGGCAAAAGATGATTGTACACGCCGTGCCCGAAGAGCCCGACTACCCGGGCGACCCCGACCGCGTGAAGATGACGCGCCCCGAAGCCTTCTATGCAAAGGGCTATGCTCTGGCGGCCGCCGTCCGGCGGCCCCGCAATCCGCAGGCTGGCCGTCGGGCTGCACAAAAGGCCGTGGAGATATATCGGCGCGGTACGCTCTTCGACCACGACTTCGACGACTCGGACACCTCGCGCATGTACTGCACCGAGCTCATCGTCCATGCCTACCGCGCCGCGGGCATCGAACTGACGGACAGCCAGCGCCACGAGGTGAGGCTGCCGCTCGTCAACTATCGGTGCATCATGCCCTCGCAGGTGCTCCAATCCAGCGAACTTCAACCAATCTATATGTTTAACCCCTAAAACAATTACCATTATGAAAAAGTTCATTTTCTTCCTCATCCTGGTGGCCATCGCAGCCTGTGCAGCCTTCTACTTCCTCAAAGGTAACGGCCCCACGTCCGTAGCCGAGAAGTACATCACCGCCTTGCAGAAAGGCGACTACAAAGGCGCACTGGAGTACACCGCCCTCGACCAGAAGACCAAGGACCAGTACCTGGCTCTCCTCAACGAAAAGGCTGGGCAGGAGAAGCCCGACAAGGATTTGATTGTTAGCTTCAAAATCATTGACGAAACCATTGACAAAGAGGCTGGGACTGCCGTCGTTACGGCCAGCGTCACCTATGCCAACGGGGAAACGAAGGAGCAGAAGATTCCAATGACGAAAGACCCCGAGGCCGGCTGGCTCGTCAAGGATGTGAAGTAGCATCGTGGCTGGCCTTTACATCCACATCCCCTTCTGTCGCAGCAGGTGCATCTACTGCGACTTTTACTCAACTACCCTGTCCTCGAAGTGGCACATGCCCTACGTCGCGGCCATT
>JAEEGL011030581.1_pt1 | contig 16276 bp, 17 predicted proteins | sample 9134231 | NCBI WGS metagenome assembly JAEEGL01 (sample SAMN16246548, study PRJNA631951) | gut metagenome | biome: gut microbiome; feature: rumen; material: fiber-attached | host: Bos | place: Iran: Karaj | collected 2018-10
ACTGTTGTGGGTGTTTCTGCTTTACTCGGTAATCCTCACTTCCAGATGACGGAGTTCCTGAAACAGCGTATTGGTGAGCATCAATACAAGTCACCTCGAAAAGACGGCAAGCAGAACTTTGTCATTGATGAATCCTTGATTGAAGAGTTTGCAGAAATGGAGGCTATTCAATTCAACAACTGTTGTCCCTGTTTCAAAGACCGAATATGGGGATTGTTCGGCGAAAAGGACACGTTGGCACACTTTGAGCCAACCTTCTTGAAGCATTACAACAAGTCGTTCCATTTCCCAGGAGGTCACACGCCGACAGCGGATGAAGTCCGTAACTGGTATGTGCCTCTGGCTAAGAAACTGCTGGGAACCAATTTGGAAAGTAAATGAAAGATCTAAGCATCCTAAAATAGAAAAGGTAATCGTCTTGGTTGACAATTGGTTGACAGCTTTTGATAGGGGGGCGCTAGTTATCTGCTCGTCAGATAGTTAGCTGTTTGAAAATGTGCGCCTGACAGGACTCGAACCTGCACTTCGTGAGAAACCAGATCCTAAGTCTGGCGCGTCTACCAATTCCGCCACAGGCGCATGGGCTCATAAAAAAAGCGATGACTCTGCTCATCGCTCGCTGTTGCTTTGTGTCGACACTTGGATTCGGACCAAGGACCCCCACCATGTCAAGGTGATACTCTAACCAACTGAGCTATGCCGACAAAATTTCTGTGCTTTCTCAATAGTTTCTTGAAGCCCGCCGGCTCATAACTTCTTGAATGCGGGTGCAAAGGTACGACTTTTTTCCCGAACTGCCAAACTTTTCAGTAACTTTTTTGAAAAAATCTTCATGTAGGCTAACTTATTCGCTTTTTGCGTGTTGGAAATGAATATTTTTGATTATCTTTGCACCCGCTAATTCGAGCACAATGGAAATCGTACTGATAAGGCATACCAGCGTGGCAGTGGCTAAAGGGACGTGTTATGGCCAGGCGGATGTGGAGGTGGCTGACACCTTCGCTGAGGAGGCTGCTGCGACGAAGGTGCGGCTGACGGCATACGAGCCTTTCGATGCCGTTTTCTCCTCACCGCTGAAGCGTGCCCGTTTGTTGGCTGCCTATTGTGGTTACGAGCATCCCGTGGTCGACGACCGCCTGATGGAGATGTCGATGGGCGAGTGGGAGCTGCGCTCCTACGATGAGCTTACCGACGACTACTCGAGGGAATGGTTTGAGAACTACATGACGATGCCGACGCCTGGTGGCGAGAGTTTCCAGATGCTCTATCAGCGGGTGGCGGCATTCCTCGATGAGCTGCGGCAGAAAGACTACCGCCGTGTTGCAATCTTCGCCCATGGTGGGGTGCTCGCATGTGCAGGCATCTATGGAGGGTTGTTCGATGCGGAGCATATCTGGGAACATCAGGTTGAATATGGAGGGATTATTGAAGTGAAGAGTGAAGCCGCGAAATATCGCGGCCACCAAACCAAGATAGATTGAAATAGTCAAATGGTGAAATAGTCAAATGGTGAAATAGTTAAATGGTGAAATAGTCAAATGGTGAAATCGTGAAATAGTGAAATAGTTAAATAATAAAATAAATAAGATGCGTAAAGTGATTTTGATTACTGGCGGACAGCGCTCTGGAAAGAGCAGCTATGCCGAGGAGATGGCGTTGTCGCTGTCGGAGAATCCTGTTTATATGGCTACAGCTCGCGTGTGGGACGAGGAGTTCCTGGAGCGTGTGAAGCGTCATCAGGAGCGTCGTGGGCCTCAGTGGACGAACATCGAAGAGCCTATCTATCTGAGCGAGCACGATTTGCGGGGCCGCGTGGTGGTGGTCGACTGCATCACGCTGTGGCTCTCAAATTTCTTCTTTCTCCAGAACGACAACAACATTGACATCAACCTTGCCCTTGCCGATGCCAAGGCGGAGTTCGACCGGTTGACGTCGCAGGATGCAACGTTTATCTTTGTTACCAACGAGATTGGCAGCGGAGGCGTGAGCGAGAATGCCGTGCAGCGCCGTTTCACTGACCTTCAGGGCTGGATGAACCAGTATGTCGCCCATCATGCCGATGAGGTGGTGCTGATGGTTAGTGGCATTGCGGTAAAGATAAAAGGGTAGGAAAGTAAAAAAGGTCAATAAGGGATGAGGACATTCGATATACGACCTGTAGACCTGTCGATGCAGGGCGTCGTCCAACAGAAAATTGACAACCTGAACAAGCCCAAGGGCTCGCTGGGGCGCTTGGAGGAGCTTGCCATGCAGGTGTGCCTTGTGCAGCAGACGCTGACGCCTTGCCTGTCGCACCCCAGTCACTTGCTGCTTGGTGGTGACCACGGCATCGAGCGCGAGGGCGTAAGCCTGTCGCCGCGTGAAGTTACCTGGCAACAGATGTTGAACTTTACCCGTGGCGGTGGCGGCTGTAACATGTTTTGCCGTCAGCATGGGTTCGACATGCGTATTGTCGATGTGGGCGTCGATCACGACTTTCCTGCCGATGTCACCACAACATCGCTCGACAGTGAGACCGCATGCGGACATATCATTGACCGTAAGATGGCCTACGGCACCCGTAACTTCCTGCATGAAGCAGCGATGAGCGAGGCTGCGTACGAACAGGCGTTGACGGTAGGCGCTGAGCTGGTCGATGCCTGTGTGGCTGATGGCTGTAACATTCTGAGCATTGGCGAGATGGGCATCGGCAACACGTCACCCTCCAGCATCTGGATGTGTCTCTTTGGCAACATCCCTCTGGCTGACTGCATCGGTGCCGGTTCAGGGCTTGACTCCGAAGGTGTCCGTCATAAGCGGGAAGTGCTGAGTATGGCAGTTGCCCGTTTCATCCTTCAACATCCTTCCCCCACCATTCCCGAAATAATCCGTTACTTCGGAGGCTTCGAGATGGTGACCGCCATTGGGGCCATGCTGCGTGCTGCAGAGCTACACCTTATTATATTAGTCGACGGTTTCATTATGACTGCCTGCGCACTTGCTGCCGTGCAGTTGCATCCCGCCGCCAAGGACTACATGGTGTTCACCCACTGTGGCGACGAGAGTGGCCATCGCCGCATGCTTGACCTGCTTGGCGCCAAGGCCCTGCTGTCGCTGGGGCTTCGGTTAGGCGAGGGGACAGGTGCCCTCTGCGCCTATCCGCTGGTCGACTCTGCCGTGCGTATGATGAACGAGATGAACAACTTCGATAACGCCCATATTACCAAATACTTCTGACATGTCTTCACTCAACCCGAACACCTCGTCAACGAGCGATACCTCTTCGGACGGTGGCCGCGAAGGACGCCAGCCCTCCGTGCTCGACAATCTCTGTGCGGCGTTTATCTTCTTTACACGCCTGCCGTTCTGGAGGCTCCGCCAGCCACCGCGTGAGAGCTACCGTTCCGTTGTAGAGTGGTGGCCCTTGGTGGGATGGCTGACAGGTGGCGTGACTGCTGCCGTCATCTTTTTCGGCAGCATGGTGCTTCCTTACACCATCGCTGTCGTGGCAGCCGTGGTCGTGCGCCTGCTGCTGACGGGTGCCCTCCATGAGGACGGCCTTGCCGACTTCGTTGATGGCTTTGGGGGAGGTGGCACCAACCGCCAGCGCATCCTCGCGATTATGAAGGACTCGCACATCGGCACTTACGGCGTGCTCACCTTGGTGCTCTACGAGCTGCTGCTCTTTCTCGCCCTCTATTCGCTGACGCCCACAATGGCGGCGCTCACTGTACTCGCTGCCGACCCGTTCTCGAAGATGGTGGCCAGCCAGCTGGTGATGATGATGCCCTACGCACGGCGCGAAGAGGAGGCCAAGTCGGGCGTTGTCTACCGTCGCATGTCCACACGTGCCGGCATCGGCCTGGCCATTCAGGGCCTGCTGCCCATGGCTGCCTACCTGTGGCTGACGAACACCACCACGGGGCTTACGCCCGTCGCTTGGGACATGGTGCTGTTTATCCCAGCCCTCGTCATGTACTTCCTCTATCTGATGATCTGGCGTCGTCTGCGTGGCTATACAGGCGACTGCTGTGGTGCCGTCTGCCTGTTGGTTGAGCTTACCGTCTACATCGTCGTTGCCGCGATGTAGAAGTTGCCCTTTTTGCATGCTTTGTATGAAATGCTGTGAGCTGAACTTGCGTGACCTCGGAGGCATCCCTGCTGCCGACGGCATCGTCCCTCACGGCCTCTACCTGCGTAGTGGCAAACTCAGTGTGCTCACTGCTGAGGCGTGTGCCGCACTATGTCGGCGCTATCGCATTGCGTGTGTCATCGACCTGCGCACACCCATTGAGTCGGCTGAATATCCCGACCCGCTGCCCGACGGCATCGAATACCTGCAGATTCCACTTTTGAACGATGCCGCCGTAGGCATCACCCACGAGACGGGCTCCGACCCGATGACCATCCTCCGCCAGCTACGCAAGCATCCTGAGAAGCTGAAGGCGATGGTTCCTGATTTCAAGGCACTTTACACGGACGTGGTAACCAACTACTTTTGTCGTGGACAGTTAGAAAAGGTTGTTGCCACGCTGCGGGACAATGCGGCGAAGGGCAGATGCACGCTCTTTCACTGCACGGCGGGCAAGGACAGAACAGGCATCGTCAGCATGGCCCTGCTGAAGTCGTATGGCGTCAGCGACGAGGACATCGTCCGTGACTATCTGCGAACCAACCGCTATGCTTTCGTGCCCACCATTAGGAAATGTTTTGGCGTGTGGCTCCTTACCAGAAACTGGAGTCTCGTAACCACTGCTTACAAGTCGCTGATGGCTAACAGAGAACTAATTGAGACGGCTATCAGACACTACAAATAAAAGGTTAACTCTGCTCCGAGCAGACTTCCATTCTGCTCGGAGCGGACTCTCACTCTGCTCGGAGCGGACTCTCACTCTGCTCGGAGCAGACTCTCACTCTGCTCGGAGCAGACTCTCACTCTGCTCGGAGCAGACTCTCAATGTGCTACTGTGCTTTCCCTACACCATGTTGCGGGGTGTGCCACCGACAAAGGCAGAGACGTTGCCGATGGCAATGTCGAGGAGACGGATGCGTGCCTCGCGAGTGGCCCATGCGACGTGTGGCGTGAGGTAGGCATTGTCGCAGTCGAGTAGGGGGCAGTCGGCTGCTGGTGGCTCCTGACCGGTGACGTCGGCACAATAGGCGTAGAGCTGTCCGTTGTGAAGGGCGTCGGCTACGGCTTGCTCGTCGATAAGCGGTCCCCGTCCCGTGTTGATAAGAATGGCCGACGGCTTCATTAGCCGCAGTGTGTCGGCATTGATCATCTGCTGGGTGTCGGGCGTCAGCGGACAGTGGAGGCTGACGATATCGCTCTGCGACAGCATGTCGGCCAGTGTGGCTTTCGTGACACCTGTGGGCAGCTGGTCGGCGGCCTTGCTTGTTACGGCGAGGACGCTTAGGCCGAAGGTCTGGGCGATGGCAGCCACCTTGCGGCCGATGTTGCCAAGGCCAACGATGCCGAACGTCTTGCCGGCAATCTCAGTGAGGGGCGTGTCCCAGTAGCAGAAGTCAGGGTTCTCGCTCCATCGCCGCTCGCGGTTCTGCTTGGCATAGTGCTCCACGTGGTTGGTGACGGTGAGCAGGTGGGCGAACACCATCTGTGCCACGCTGTCGGTGCTGTAAGCAGGCACATTGGTGACGACGATGCCGCGGCGATGACATTCGGCGGTGTCGACGACGTTGTAGCCGGTGGCGAGCACGCCGATGTAGCGCAGGCGTGGCAGTTGGTCGAGCTCGGGCTTTCGCAGTACCACTTTGTTGGTTAGAATGATGTCGGCATCCTTGGCACGGCTGACCGTGTCGGTAGCTGCCGTGCGGTCGTAGATGGTGAGGTTACCGAGTTGTCGTAGCGGTTCCCATGAGAGGTCGCCAGGGTTAGCCGAGAAGGCGTCTAAAATAACGATTTCCATATGCTCTTGATTTACAATTTACTGAAGGAAGCCTTGTTGACGAAGGGTGTCGAGTAGGGTGGTGGAGAGCGCCTCGTTGTCGCGGCGGGTGTAGCGGATGTCGGTAAACACCTGTGCGAGCGTCTCCTTATGATTTATTTCTACGAAGTGACGGTTCTCCTGAAGCTGCTCTTTGTAGGCGTAGAGACGGTCGATGTCGGCTGGTGCGTAGTCGTGATAGGTCTCCTGATGTACAAAAGCGTCGACGCTGAGCCTGTCGGTGAGTGGTGACTTCAGCTCGTCGGGGTGTGGCCATCCGACGGTGAGGGTGGCGACGGGCATGACGAGCCGTGGCAATTGCAGCACGTCGATGATGGTTTGTGGCTGGTAGACGGTGGTACCGAGATAGCAGTAGCCGAGTCCCTCCTCGTCGAGGAGGTTGCAGAGCGTCTGCGAATAAAGCAGCGCGTCGATGGCAGCATTCATGAACGAGAGCAGGTTGTCGTAACCTGGTGATGCTTGTCGGCAGCGTGCCCACTGCGTGGTACGATTGAAGTCGGCACAGATGGTCAGTACGACAGGTGCCTCGGTGACCATTGGCTGATTGAAATGGGCGGGTGCCAAGCGTGCTTTCTGCTCGTCAGAGCGCGTGACAACAACGCTGTAAAGCTGCAGGTTGCCCATGGTCTGTGTGCGTGCAGCCTCGGTGAGTAGGCGGTTAAGCAGTGTGTCTTCGACGGGTTGGTCAGTATAGCGCCGGATGGTGCGGCGGGTTAGAAGAGAGTGCATAAATTTGTGATTTGTAATTCAGGATATATAATGCGTAATTGTCTGTTACTTAAGAGCTCGCCCTTGCAGGTCGTAGCGACCGTCGATGGTGATGCGGCCATTGCTGATGACGAGTCGGTGAGATTTGTCGGCGGGTAAATCGTCGGACGAAGTGATTTCCTCAATACCCACGATGGTGCCGGGGTCGTTGGGCGAGTCGTAAAAGCGGAAGGCAATGGTGCCGTCGGCATTGCGGGTGATGTTGCTGATGCCCTTGTTGAGCAGCAGCGAACCGTCGCTGTTGGGATGGAAGAGCTTGGCGGCAGGCCTCGACGTGTTGCACAGTGTGGCATTGTCACCGTATGGGTAGGCGTCGGAGGCGAAGCTTGACCTGTCGTAGCGGTTGCCTGCACGGTAGATGGTGCAGTGCTGGTGGTCGTTGGTCGGCAGGTCGAAAGCCTTTGAGTAATAATCAGAGATGTTGGTGTTGACGATGTTGTTCTCCCAAATGGTGCGGTCGTAGTCCACATGCAGGATGAGCAGGCCGCTGCCGGGCAGTTTGGCGTCCCATCCTTTCAGCTGGCGATTCTCAAGGAGAAGGTATTCGTTGGGGTGGTTATCGTTGCGAATGATGTAGGCCTCAGGGGCGTCGACAAGTGGCAACATGTCTTTCACCTCGGCGATGCCGTTGAGCTCGATGGGCGTCACCCATCCGCAGGTGTAACGCTCGAAGCTGGTGTAGGCTGCCGGTACGAAGCCTGCACTGTTGTAGTTGCCGTTGGCCATGACCGACCAGGACCCCATGCCGTAGTTGCCAGTGCTGTAGATGTCGTACATGTCGGGCAGTCCGAGGCAGTGGGAGAACTCGTGGCAGATGGTGCCGATGCCGGCAATGCCTTTGCTTGAACACTCATTGACAACGGCATAGGTGTCGATGAGAACACCGTCGAGACTCAGTGTGGAGCCATAATCGCTCTCGGTAAGCTCCCATTCGTGGGGCCAGATGGCGTTGGAACCGCCGCCCTCGTTCTCGCCGCGCCCAGCATAGATGATGAGCACTTGGTCGACGTAGCCGTTGCCGTCCCAGTCGTAGTTGGCGAAGTTCACTTCCCGGTTGACGCTGCGGCACACTTCGGCCACCAGTTGACCGGCACGCATGTCGTTGCCATCATCGCCGTTCTGCCCATAGTAGGCGTAAGTGTTGTTGAGGTGGACGGGGCCTACGACGTCGAAGGTCAGTTCGAACTGTCCGTACGACTGCGCTTTGAAATAGTCGTAGACAGACCCTTGGAAGCCTTCGTCGGACTTGAAGCCCTCCTCGTTGAGGATGCGCTTGTAGAGAGCCTTGTCGTGGCCTTCCTGAAACGTGCATTTGTTGAAATCGACGAGGATGACCAACCCGCGCTTCTCCCCTTTGTAAGTTGTAAAGTCACCGATGGCTTTGCGCTGGTGTGAGGCTTGCCGCCGAAGGTTTGCCTTGGTGCGGCGAGCCATGGAGGTGGCTATGAGCTGGGCAGCGTCTGCCTTTCGGTAGAAATCGCCGTCGGCCACGTAGCAATCGCCCGATGCCGACTGCCAGAAGTGTAGGTGCTCGTCGCCCATCAGTTGTGCTTGAAGCTGCTTGCCGTCGGTCAGTGTCAGTGTCTGCCATAGTCCGCTGATAGCGGGCACTGCAAAACTATTAGTGGCCCACACGAGGAAGGCCAAAAGGGAGAAAAAAGGTTTAGTCATCGTTTTGTGAACTGCTTTCTGGGTTGCAAAGATACAAAAAAATGGTGAAACGCGAACTTTTTTGCGCTCTTTTTTTGCAAATTGGCTTATTTTCATTAACTTTGCACCACCAAAGTAAGACAAAGAATAATGGAACAGCAAACGACAACCATTATGAGCCGATTCGTGCAGCAAGTCTTCGGCGGTGAGCAGCAGTTCATCGACGAGATTCTCAAGCGTGAGGCTCAGCAGCCCGATGCACTCAGTGAGCAGCAGGTGCGCCGCTTTCTGGGCCATGTCGCCAACCTTCTGCCAGCCTCGGTGTCGCTGCCGGGCTTGCTGATGCCGGTCACCGAGGTGCGCCCTCAGGTGCTGGAGTGCGATGTGGTGCGTTTCCAGAACAACAAGGAGAAGTGGGTGGCGCTGGTAGGCCTGCTCGATGGCTATCCCTACGAGATTTTCACTGGCTTGCAGGACGACGATGAGGGCATCATGCTGCCCAAATCGGTGACCCGCGGCAAGATTGTGAAGCAGGTGAACAGCGACGGCACCAAGCGCTACGACTTCCAGTTCACTAATACGCGTGGTTACAAGATTACGGTGGAAGGCCTTAGCGAGAAGTTCAACCCCGAGTACTGGAACTATGCGAAGCTCATCAGCGGTGTGCTGCGCTATCGCATGCCCATCGAAAACGTCATTAAGCTGGTGGGCTCGCTGCAGTTGCATGACGAGAGCATCAACACCTGGAAGAATGGCGTGGAGCGCGCTTTGAAGAAATACCTGCCCGGCAGTAGCGATGCCGAGGAACCTGCCGCTGCCGACGAACAGCCGTGAGCACAACGAGTGCGGACAGCTATGGAAAGCTTTATATATATAAATAAGGTACGCGTGAGGGCCTTCCACGGCGTGTTGCCACAGGAGCGCACCGTGGGGGGCGACTATGAAGTGAGCCTCCGCGTGGCTTGCGACTTCAGTCGTGCGATGGATAGTGACCATGTGGCCGACACGGTGAACTATGCCGCGCTGCTCGATGTCGTCAGACAAGAGATGGCGTTGCCATCGCAACTGCTGGAGCATGTGGCAGGGCGCATCGTCAGAAGCGTCTTCAGGCGCTTCCCACTGGTGACGTCTGTCCGTGTAGAGCTGACAAAGCTGAACCCGCCTTTCGGCATGCTTACCGATGGTGCCGGGGTGGAACTAAACTTGTCGAGGGAAGAGTGTAAAGTGTAGAATGAAGAAAATGTAATGAGACGTATTTGTTTCCTGATTATACTATTGGCTGGTCTGACTTTTACGGTCACTGGCGCTGAGAAAAAGAAGTTCACGCTGGTGGTCGATGCCGGACATGGTGGCAAGGACCCGGGCACGCGAACGAAAACGAGCATGGAGAAGACCATCGCCCTGAAGGTGGCGCTGGCCTTCGGACGCTATGTGGAGCAGAACTGCCCCGACGTGCGGGTCATCTATACCCGCAAGACCGATGTGTTTATCCCCTTGGGCGAGCGTGCCGCCATTGCCAACCGCAATAAGGCCGACGTGTTCATCTCAATCCATGTGAATTCTGTGGCGAGCAAGAAGCCCGTCAGCGGATTGGAGACGTACACCATGGGCATGCGCCGCTCGGACGAGAAACTCAGTGCGGCCATGCGCGAGAACGAGGTGGTGCTCATCGAGGATGGCTACCAGCAACGCTATGCAGGCTTCGACCCCCGCTCGCCTGAGAGCTACATCATCTTCGAGGTGATGAACGAGAAGAACATGGCCGAGAGCGTTGAGCTGGCTCAGCTCATCCAGAAGAATGTATGCGCCACGGCTGGGCGTCCCAACAAAGGCGTGAAGCAGGACGCCTTCCTCGTGCTTCGTGAGACGTCCATGCCTGCCTGCCTGATCGAGTTGGGCTATATCACGACGCCGTCGGAAGAAGCTTATATGACCAACAGCAAGAATGTGGACCTCATGGCCCGTGGCATCTATCAGGCATTCGTGGCGTATAAGAGCAAGCATGGCGGTGGCCCGTCACCGGCACTGAAGCCGGAGAAAAAGCCTGCCGCTAAAGAGCAGGACGAACCCGCCGACAGCAGTCAGCAGAAGCAGGAAGTGGATCCCCAGAAAGCGAAGGAGGAAGCGGCTCCGCAGAAGCAGGAGACTGCACCTCAGAAGCAGGAGCCGGTGGCGTCTGCACCCACGCCACTCCTGTCTGCCCCCCAGGCTGACGATGGCGCACCCGTCTTCAAGGTACAGATTCTGACCAGCGACCGTAAGCTGAAGACCAGTGATGCTCGCCTCAAGGGCATGAAGGATGTCGACAGCTACCACGAAGGGAAGCTGTGGAAATACACCGTCGGTGCTTCGACCGACTATAATGAGATTTATCGTCTGCGCAAGGAAGTGGTGGCCCGGTTCCCGCAGGCTTTCATCATCGCCTTTAAGAACGGTGAGAAGACGGATGTGCAAGCCGCCATTCAGGAGTTTAAGAATAGTAAAAGGGTAAAAAAGTAAATAGTATTAGTCGAAAACTATGAATAGTACAAAGTTCTTCTCTAAAGAGGTTAAGATAGCTTTGGCAGCCATTGCGAGTATTGTCATCCTTTTCTTTGGCATGGAGTTTCTGAAAGGACAGAAGTTGTTCTCGAGCAATGTCAGCTACAATGTACGTTTCAACGATATCAGTGGCTTGGCATCGGCAAGTCCCATCTTCGCCAATGGTTATAAGGTGGGCGTGGTGGAGCGTATCCACTTCGACTACAACAACCCGGAAGAGGTGGTGGCGACCATTGGTCTCGACAAGCAGCTGAAACTGCCGCAAGGCACAAGGGCAGAAATCAGCAGCGACATGCTGGGCAATGTGCAGCTGCAGCTCCTTTTCGGCTCTGACTTCTCACGCTGCCTCGCCCCTGGCGACACCATCGAAGGCACCATGCGCATGGGGGTGATGACAAAGGCTGCCGCCATGCTGCCCCAGATAGAGCAGATGCTGCCGAAGCTCGACTCGATCTTGGCCAGTGTCAATGCCTTGATGGCCGACCCCGCCCTGAGTGGATCGTTGCATAATGTCGACCGCATCACGGCCTCGCTGACCACCACCACCCAACAGCTGAACCGGCTGACGACATCGCTGAACCGTGAAGTGCCACAGATGTTGCAGCATGCCGACGGCACACTGTCGAACACCGAACAACTGACCCAGAAACTCAATAGCCTCGACCTGTCGCAAACCATGCAGCGCGTGGATGCCACACTGGCCTCAGTGGAGCGCCTGACAACCCAGCTTAACAGCCGTGAAGGAACGTTGGGACTGCTCATGCACGACGCTTCACTCTACAACGACATCACCTCGACGATGCGCGATGTGGACTCACTGCTCGTCGACTTCAAACTGCACCCGCGACGCTACATCAATGTCTCCGTTTTCGGACGAAAAGAGAAGTAATTTTTATTTTGTCTAAATTAAAGACAAACGGTAAACACCTATTGCGGTGACTACAAGGTTCTGTAAATCAACTTGATTGAATTGCGAAAATGCCTTTTTTGTCGGATTTCCGTGAAACACCTTAACCACGCTTACATTAGCAACTTACAAGCTTTGTAAACACGGACGGTGTTTTTGAACAATTTGCAGGATTGAAAAAAAAGTGCGACCTTTGCACCCAAATCAAGCATTAGCCAAAAGCATACAGCTCATCTTGAAACTATAAAAAATAAGGTACGCCTAGATGCAAAAGAGTCATAAGGCGCTTTGGGACAACTGCCTACATCTCATCAGGCAGAACGTCACGGAGCAAATATTTACAACGTGGTTCGAGCCCATCGTCTTCGAGTCCTACAACGAGCAGGACGCGACGATCTTGGTACAGGTTCCGAGTATGTTCTTCTACGAATACTTGGAGCAGAACTTCGTGCGACTCCTTGGCTGGGCCATCGCCAATAGCTTCAAGAACAACGCTCGCCTGAATTACCGCATCGTCACTGACAAGACTCACAACCTGACGCAGTGTGCTGAGGGCGAGCGCCCGACAGACATCGACGGCCCTGCTCCCACTACACGTGCCAACCAGTCGCCCACGACGCTCGATGCCGCTGTGCCGCAGGTGCTTAATCCGCAGCTTGATCCCAAGAAGTCGTTCGACACCTTCATCGAAGGCGACTCCAATAAGCTGCCGCGCACAGTGGGTCTCTCGATTGCCGACCATCCGGGCAAGTCGACCTTCAACCCCTTCTTCATCTATGGGCCGTCGGGCTGTGGCAAGACGCACCTTATCAACGCCATTGGCGTCAGATGTAAGCACGTCTATTCGCAGAAGCGGGTGCTCTATGTGTCGGCACGCCTGTTCCAGGTGCAGTATACCGATGCCGTGCGCCGTAATACGACGAACGACTTCATCAACTTCTACCAGTCGCTCGACGTGCTGATTGTTGACGACATTCAGGAGTGGGCTAACTCGCCGAAGACGCTCGACACGTTCTTCCACATCTTCGACCACCTGTTCCGCCTTGGCAAGCAGATCATTCTGGCCAGCGACCGCCCGCCCGTCGACCTCCTCGGTGTGAAGGACCGTCTGCTGACGCGCTTCTCCTGCGGACTCATTGCCGAGCTCGAGAAGCCCAACGTGCAGCTCTGCCTCGACATCCTGAATTCAAAGTGCCGCCGCGACGGCTTGAAGATTCCTGCCGACGTCATCCAGTATATCGCGCAGACGGCCAATGGCAGCGTCCGCGACCTCGAGGGCGTGCTCAACTCTCTGATGGCCTACAGCATCGTCTACAACTCGAGCATCGACATGCGGCTTGCCGAGCGTGTCATCAAGCGTGCCGTCAAGGTCGACAACCATCCGCTGACCATCGACGACATCCTCGAGAAGGTGTGCCAGCACTTTGGCGTTGCACAGCAGCACGTCTTCAGCAAGAGTCGCAAGCGTGACTATGTGGAAGCCCGTCAGGTGTCGATGTATCTGGCCAAGAAGTATACCAAGATGCCCGACAGCCGTATCGGGCAGCTCATCGGCGGACGTGACCACTCGACGGTCATCCATAGTTGCACCACCATTGAGAAGCGCCTGAAAGTCGATAAGGCTTTCGTTGACGAAATTAGCAGCATCGAGCACTCGTTCAAGTTGAAGATGTAACGGCTCTTTGCGTTTTTCAGTTTATTTGTGCGTTTTTTTTGAAAAAAGTGGCGGTCTTCATGCAAGATTCCGCCTTTTTCACGTTTTATAGAAAAAACGAGAAAAGACATGAAACATTTGTTATACCTGCTTTTGGTGGTTGTTCTTGGCGCATGCTCCATTGCAGACGATGAAGAAGGCAATTTACTTGAATGTGTTAATTCTGTTTCGAGTACGCCGGAATTATTGGTCTTTGAAGGAAGCTATTCGCGCGATGCTGTTTTTCCAGAGTGGGCCAACGGTTCCACATCTGATATGACTGAGTATACTTTCCAGCTTGTGATGTCTGGGAGGAACATGACATTCGATACGCAGCTCATTAAGATGCTGACAGGCTATGAGGGCAATGGTGACAACCTCGTGATACCCTATCAGTTGGTTGGCTCTTCAGCAGACAATCAGATGGTGGTCTTTGGACTGGCTGTTCCACCGTTTGAATATGAGGTGACGGATGCTCAGGGCTATGCCGTGCGCTTGGAGTTCGGCTATGGGTCGCAGGCCGTCTATAACACCTATACGGGCGAGCTTACCGTCTGGCTGGAGTTCGCCAAGTTGTATCGCGACGGCGTCTTGTATGCCGACTATACGGGTCTGAAAAAGGGCTTCACTCTCTTGGCAAAACGGAAATAGTACAGCGCATCGTGAAACCCAAGTCGACCGAGCAGCAATTGTTGCAGCGTTTGCAGGAGGGCGACCGTAAGGCTCAGCGCGAGTTATACGATCGCTTCGCACCGTTGGCCATGGCGCAGGCAATGCGCTATGTGGCCGACCGCCAGACGGCTTGCGACGTGCTGCAGGAGTCGTTCGTAAAGATTCTGACGGCCGTCGGTCATTTCCAGTATCGTCGCGAAGGGTCGCTGCGTGGCTGGGTGCTCAGCATCGTCACCCATGAGGCCGTCGACTGGCTGCGCCACAACCGCCGCATGCTGTTCACTGACACAGTGCCCGACAATCTGCCTGACGAAGACCCTGACGTGGACGGCTTGCCAATGGAGGTGCTACAGCACATGATAGAGCAGCTGCCCGACGGCTATCGTACGGTGTTCTGTCTCTTCGTCTTCGACCGTAAAAGCCATAAGGAAATAGCACAGCTGCTTGGTATTAAGGAGAACAGCTCTGCCTCGCAGTTCCTGCGTGCCAAGCGGCTATTAGTAAGAATGATTAACGACTATCAACGCCAACAGCAATGAAAAACGACTTCGAAAACGAGATACGGAAGCATTTGGCCGACTATGAGGAGCAGGTGCCACAGGACCTGTGGGCCGACATTGAGCGTAGGACTTTGTCTGCTCGCCCTTCGGAGAAAAGGGTAGGGGAAGGGCGCTCAGCACGTGTTGTCGCCCTGCGTCGTTGGGTGGCTGGTGTGGCCGCAAGCATTGCTGTGCTCGTCGTTGGATGGCTTGCGATGGAGCACATTGGTGAGGCTACTCAGCACGAAGCAACGGTTGCGATGGCTGAAGAGAACGAACTGCTGAGTCCGGCCGTGGAGGATGAAGTGCAGAATCCATCCGACGGGGTGGGGGATGTCAGTCATGCATCTCCGAAATATCTTAAAAGAAAGGAAAGCCCTGAGCCTGCAGCTTCATCAGTGACTTCTCTGAACTCAGAGAGCCAGGAAGCTCAGGTTATGACTGGGGCTCTGGATGCGCCAAGTGACCAAAGTGTTCTGAACACTCAAGACGCTCAGACGACTCAGGGGACTCAGACAACTCATGGCTCTCAGAATAATCAGAACCCTCCTCCCGCCACTACGCTTGAGCCATCGACGTTCCGCGTTCCAACATCCCGCTCTGCTGCGCGTCGTCCTTCGTTCTCCCTCCGCTCTTCCAATCTCTTGCAGACAAACGCGATGGGTAGTAATACCGTGCAGCCAATGTTGATGAGCATGGCCTATGCCAGCCCAACGGCTGCCTCGTATATGAGCAACGGTGCACGTATGGCTCCCATGTATTTGGCAAACTATGAGGAGGAGGCCGACCATCGTCTGCCACTGTCTCTTGGCCTTAGTGCGCGTGTGCCGCTGGCGCCCAAACTGTGGGTTGAGAGCGGACTGAGTTACACCGTGGTGTCCTCAACGTTTACCCATCGTCTCAACGCCATCACCACTACCGATGAGCAGCGCCTCTACTATGTGGGCATTCCCGTGAACGTGGGCTACCATGTGTGGCAGGCAGGACGGTTGAAGACCTATGTCAGTGGCGGTGTGCAGGGCGATGTGTGTGTGAAGTCAACGATGGAATCCCAGGCGGGTAAGGGCGCCTTCGACCGCGACCGCATGCAGTTCTCCTTCAACCTGTCGGCTGGTGTGGAGTATGAGCTGCTGCCGCATTCGAGTCTCTACTTCCAGCCTGGCTTCAGCTACTATCCCGATAACGGCAGCCGTCTGCAGAACATTTTCAAGGAGAAACCTCTGTTGCCCTCCCTCCAGTTTGGCGTCCGCTATTCGTTGCAATAGGAGACGGGCTTTAATTCTAAAATATTCAACTTTCCCAGACTATGAAAACTATGCGCAGCCAGCCCCGTAGGGGCATGACAGTGGTAGCCAGCCATTAGCTGTATGGCTGGCTACGGAAATCTGATGCCTGCGGCATCGGTTGCCCAGAAACGTGTAGAAGATTGTACAAATAGGTCAACTGCTATATCATTGCCAAAGTATTCTCACACAGAGACACAGAGAACACAGAGTTGTTCGCCCCCAGATATGCGGAGCCTCCGTGTCCTCCGTGCCTCTGTGTGAGAATCAGAATTGCA
>JAEEGL011356407.1_pt1 | contig 16276 bp, 22 predicted proteins | sample 9134231 | NCBI WGS metagenome assembly JAEEGL01 (sample SAMN16246548, study PRJNA631951) | gut metagenome | biome: gut microbiome; feature: rumen; material: fiber-attached | host: Bos | place: Iran: Karaj | collected 2018-10
AAAACCACAGGATCGAAGTATACTTCTTACTATATTCAGAACATGCCAAGGATGCTTCGATACAATTTAAACAATCGCTTGTTCAAGGAGAAGGTGGCAAATGATTCTTGATAATGGCATTTTGTATGTCTGTGAGTTGAGAAATGTTGCCGAAAACGGAGCAATGCCGAAACAGGCTCTTGAGCGGAAGTGGAAACACTGGTTTCAAGAGAGAACGGTCGGTCTTCATCGTGAGTATCTTGCGAAGGGAGTAAATGAACGGATTGACCTTTATGTCTATGTTCATTGCAACCGGAAAATCAGAGCAGGAATGTATGCGGTACTCGGAAACGGAGAACAGTTCAGAATCAATGATGTACACCATGTCATTGAGGAGAACACGAATCTGATGTACACAACGATGACAATGCAGAGGTTAGATATCAACTATGATGTCATTGACGAATAAACTGCTTCCGCTGAAGGAAGCATTGCTTGCTGTGTCAGAAGAGCAGAACATTCCGGTGTATCACTATTGGAGACCTGGCAGTGAGCCAAAGTACATCTTGTGGGAAGAACAGAGCGAAATTAGTTCTCTTGAATCTGATAACCACAAGGGGGAACAGGCAATCAACGGCGTTGTTGACTATTACACGTTTGACGAGTTTGATCCGGTATTCGATGAAATTCAAAACGCTTTAAACGGTGTTGAGAGTCTTCAGTGGGAATACGATGGAACAGACTATGAAGACGAGACAAAGTATATTCATCACAACTGGGTTTGGAGAATTTTCTGATGGCTAGGATTGAAATGATCGGTGTCGAGGAATATCTTGAGTTGCTTATTACAACAGAGATTCAGACACGAAACATGCTTGGTCGGGCAATTTATCCTGGGGCGAAAATTGTTTCGGATGAATGCAAACGAAGACTAGAAAATCTTCAGACGGACGATTCGCTGTTCAAGTTTCACCCATATCGAAGCGGACCCACATCACGGCAAAAGAAAGCACTCATCAAGTCAATGGGTATTGCTCGGATGCGAGTGCGTGGTGGTGAATACGATGTGAAACTTGGCTTCGATGGATATAACGATATTCCGGCAAATTTCCCATCAAATAAAATCAAGTATCAGCCTAATGCTGCTATCGCACGGTCAGTGAACAAAGGAACTTCATTCATGAAGCCGCAGCCGTTCATGGATCTTACGATAAGCACAAAAAAAGCAGAAGTTGAAAAAGCGATTGGCGAACAATTCGATAAAGAATTGGAAAAATATTGGGAAAGGCAGGATCACAAGTTCTGACCTTTTTATTAAGGAGAAAGATAAATGGCTAACGGTAGAGTAATTACTGGTTTTTCCAAGCCGTATGTTGCGCTTTACAGTGCTGAAGGCACAACCGTAACATACTCCAGTGGAACTGCACTGGCTAGAGGTGTTTCGGTCTCTCTCGATATCGAGACAGGGGATAACGAAAACTTCTATGCTGACAATATCATGGCTGAATCCGCAGGTGGAACATTCACTGGCGGTACAGTTACTCTGACTGTAGACGGACTGAAAGATGCCGCTCGGAAACTCATCATGGGTCTTCCGGCGGAGACAGCTCTGACAGTCGGAACTGCTACGGTCAACGTCCAGGAATATGATGACAGACAGTCTATTCCGTATGTAGGAATCGGCTTTGTTGTGCGTTATATGGAAAACGGCGTTACTTCCTATGTTCCGTATGTATTCCCGAAGTGCATTTTCTCGGAAGATGGAATTGAAGCGAACACACAGGAAGAGAGCATTGAATTTCAGACTGCTGAACTGACAGCAACTCTGATGCGTGATGACTCCACAAACCACAGATGGAGAAGAATCGCAGCAGCACAGACAACTGAAGCACTGGCTGAAGCAGTTGTCACTGCAATGCTTGCCTAAGTGATTTTAATAGGGGGTCAATCATGAAGGTACACGGCAGAGAAGTTAATTTTCTGAAAACAGTCGGAGCAGTGTGCGATATTGAGGAACATTGCCCGGAGAAGAATATGAAAAACATTTCTGCACTGTTCAGTGCGGAATCGTATCGTGACAAAGTGAAGGCATATGCCGTGATTATCTGTGCTTTAAGCAGAGGATACGAAGATGCGAAACATTTTGAAGATGCGAACTATGTTCCCAATCCGGTGACGGAAGAAGAACTGTTTCATATCTCCCAGGATGAACTGATGGAAATGTTCACAGAAGCAACGAGAATCTTCTATGAGATGGATCAGACCGTTGAAGTCGAAGAGCCGAAAGGGCGAAAAAAAAAGACAAACGCAACATCCGACTGAATCGTAGTTGGTATATCTACTACGGAAGACAACTTGGCATGAGCAAGCGAGAAGTTCTGATTACTCCCTTTGGAGAGATGATGGATATGATCGCTTGCTCTGCTATTGATGCAGGAGCAAGACAAAAGGGCAACCGTCTCACACAAACTGAGATGTTTTTCGATGTTGCCTAGAGAGGAGATTGTATGGTAAGCATTGGACCTAAAATAGGCATCACAGGTGAGTCAGAGTATAGGCTTGCGCTGAGACATATAATCGCCGAAACAAAAGAACTGAATTCTGAAATGGATCTCATGACTGCTAAGTTCAGAGAGAACGAGAGTAGCATGAGTAAAAATAAGCAGATGTTCGATATGTATAAAACACAAATCGGACAAACTGAAAAACAGCTTGAGTCTTTCCGTGATGCGATGGACAAGGCAAAGACCAAGTATGAGGAAGCACAAGCCAAGCAGGAAAAACTCAACCAGGATCTTGAAGAAGCCAGGAAAAAGTATGGCGAGAATTCCAAAGAAGTTCACGATCTTGAGAAGGCTATTCAGAAACAGAATGGCGAGGTTGACCGTGCCGGACGAGCGTATGAAGACTGGAAGGGAAAGGCCAACGAGTGCGAAACAGAGCTTGTAAATCTCAAAAAAAAGGCGGAAGAAGCAGGTGACACGCTAAAGCATTTTGGCGAGGATGCCGTTGAAATCGGAAAGCAGATTTCTTCTGTTGGCGAAGCGATGACAAAGTACATCACTACGCCGTTGGTTACTTTGGGAACTGCCGCAGTCAAAGCATCGTCTGACTTCACCGATGGCATGGCTAAAATTTATACCATCGCCACCGAAAGTCAGAAACCGATGGCTGAGATGAGATCGGAACTTGAACAGTTGTCTGCGGATACTGCATTCAGTTTGGGTGACCTCACAGAAGCTGCCTACCAGGCGGTTTCCGCATCGGTCAAAACAGAAGATGCCGTTCAGTTCGTGAGCGATGCTACACGATTGGCGAGGGCAGGTTTCACGGATACAACAATGTCAGTTGACCTGCTTACTACTGCCATTAATGCTTATGGATATCAAGCAAAGGATGCCGCCAAGATTTCGGATATCCTGCTGAAAACGCAGAACGATGGTAAAACTATTGTCGCAGAACTGGCAGGAAGTATGGGTACTGTCATTCCTACGGCGGCAGCCTATAACGTATCGCTTGAAAACCTGTCGGCGGCATACGTTGTCATGACCAAAAAAGGTATCAATACCGCAAGGTCAACAACGTTCCTAAACTCCATGTTCACAGAACTGGAGCGTGACTCTTCGACTGTTTCAAAAACACTCATCAACAAAACAGGTAAATCCTTCGCACAGTTAATGGGCGAGGGTAAAACCCTTGGCGAGGTTCTTCAGATTCTGTATCAGTCAGTTGGCAAGGATGATGAAGCATTCGCAAAACTGTGGAAGAACGTTCGTGCTGGTCGAGGTGGTCTTGCCTTAGTCCAGGGTGGAACGGAAGCGTTTAACACTGCTCTTGAGCGAATCAACGATTCTGCCGGACAGACTGCATACGCATTGGATGTTTTGGAGACACCGTCTCTGAAGGCAAAACGTGCGATGAATCAGTTAAAAATTATCGGCGTTGAACTTGGAGACACTCTGATTGAGCAACTGTATCCATCGTTTGAAAAACTGGTCACATGGATCGGGAACATGGCGAATGCATTCATGAACCTGGATGATGATACGATGCATGCCATTACAACGTTTGGACTTGTGACGGCAGGTATTGGACCGGTAATCTTTGCGGTAGGAAAAGCCGTTGAAGGAATCGGCAAACTTGCCATTTGGTTCTCAAAACTCCAAGCAGGTGTGTATGGAATCATGCCTTTCCTCGGCATGGCTGCTGTTGCATTCGTTGAACTCGGTGCGGCGGCACTGGTCATGCAGGAAAAGCGTGAACGGCAGATCCAGGCTGAGTATGACATGTCCGGTGCTATGGAAGAATCCATTTCAACAATGGATCGCTTAAAGCAGTCTCATGAAGATTTCATTGCTGAAATGGAAGAGACACGCAAGGCACAGGATGCGAACATCGTTGTTGTCGAGGAACTTGCGGATCAGTACAACGAACTGATTGATACGAACGGCAAGGTCAAAAAAGGCAATGAAGAACTGGCTGATGTCATTCTCAATGAGATGGCTGAAGCACTCGGCGTTCAGAAAGAAGATGTGCAGAAACTCATCGAAAAGAACGGTCAGTTTGGTGAGTCTCTTGAGAAGAATATTCAGCAGATTAAGCGCAGAGCGGAGATGGCAGCTTACGAAGAGATGTACACGGAAGCCATCAAGCGTAAGACTACTGCACAGGCTGAATACGAAAAACAGGAAAAGTTAGTTGCTGAACAGCACTACAAAACAAAGAAAGCACAGGAAGAGTACGATAAGGCTCTGAAAGAATACAATGACCATCTTGCTGACGGCACTGCCAAGACAGGCGGTTATGAGGATGCGTTGGAATATGCTACAGAAGCACTTGCCACTGCGAAAGCCGCAGAAGAGAAGATGAACGGAGAGATCGCATCAACAAAAGATGCTCTCCTGGAAGCGGAACGTGAAACACGAATCTACGGCGATAAAATCAAGGAATCTGTTACTGATACAGTAAACGATTCTGCTAAAGCGATTAAAGACGGCAAGGGCAAGAACGTTACTGAAGCAAAAAATCTTCAGAAAGAAGTTGCCAAAGCGATGCTTATTGATGGCGATGCTATTGGACTTTATGCTGACAAGGGTTTCGCAAACGGCATGGACAGGTATTCTGACATGGTCAAAAATGCTGCCAAGCGTGTTGCGGCGAGTGCTGTTAAAGGCATGAAGTCAACACTGTCGATTTCCTCACCTTCCAAGGTCATGGAAGAAATCGGTGAGTGGACTGGAGAAGGCTTCGTCAATGGTATTGAAGCATGGACAGGCAGGACAACGAAGGTGGCGAATGATCTCGCCAATGCCGCCACAATGACATCTAACCGGATGCACAGATATGCATCCATGGGAGATACATACAACAGCAAGAACATTTCTGCTCCGATCTCGGTGGCAGTGAATGTCAGCGGAACAGGAAATGACTATGATGCTCTTGCGAATATCGTAGCGGAGAGAATCGCAACAGCGGTATCTCGGAGAGAAGAGGTGTTTGCTTAATGGAGACAATCTATTTTGGTGGCACTGATTTATCGAACTACGGTGTGTTCGTGGATAAGTCACTGTCATTTGCAAGACCTGCGAAACGTGTGAATAAGGTCTCTATTCCAGGGCGGAATGGGGATCTTATTTATGCTGACGGCAGTTTCGATAATGTAGACATTGAAGTACCGTGCTTCATCAGAAGCAATTTCGTTGAGAACTTCGGTAATCTGATTAATTACATGAATTCCTTCGGAAATGAGTACAAGAAACTGTCTTTCAGCAGTTACATGGAAGAATACAGAATGGCATCGTTCCATATGGCATCTGAGCCGATTCCTGGAGCATGGCTTCATTCCGGTCGGTTTTCACTGGTGTTTGACTGTAAACCACAGCGATTCCTTCAGACAGGAGATATCAGTATTACGATGACATCTTCCGGTGTTCTGAGGAATCCTACGCTGATGACGGCAAAGCCAGTCATGACTGTGTGGGGCAATGGAAACGTTACGGTCAATGGAACGATTGTTACGATTGCTCAGTCAGCGGATTATCTGACAATCGATTCCGATATCATGGACTGTTACCGTGGGTCAGTGCAGATGAATGAGAAGGTGTCCTTCAGTGGAAATGACTTTCCGGTTCTCGGCACTGGCAACAACACGATTACGCTTGGCACAGGGATCACGAAGGTGGTAATCACACCTCACTGGTGGCGGTTATGATTCCTATCCTATTTGAAGAATCGACAACCGTTTTCACATCGAACGGTCTCGGCAGGATTGCGGATGCTGTCGAGTGTAAAGTCACAGAAGAGCGTAATGGTGTTTATGAATTGCAGATGAAATATCCGACTGGTGGCAAGATGTATAAAGACCTTGTTGTCGGTCGGATTATTTATGCAACGCATGATGAATCGAAAGTACCACAACCGTTTGAAATCTATAAGGTCTCAGCGGTGTTGAATGATATGGTGACTGTCAATGCACAGCATATTTCATATAAGCTGACAAAGCAGACAGTCCTGCCGTTCACTGCGGTATCCTGTGTGGATGCCATGCAGCAGATCAAGGCAAACGTTCTTCACGGAACGGATTTTACGTTTTGGACTGATAAATCAGTAAGCAAGAATTACACACTGCAAGTGCCTAAGACGGTGCGAAGTGTGCTTGGCGGCGAAGGGAATTCTATCCTGGATGCCTTCGGCAAGGGAGAATATGAATTCGATATGTATGCCGTGAAACTGCATCTGAATCGTGGCTCTGACAACGGTGTCACGATCCGTTATGGAAAGAATCTTATTTCCCTTGAAAATAGCAAAGATAAGACGAACGTATTCAATGCAGTAGTGCCGTACTACTTCGGTGAGGACGGAACGATTGTCACACTGCCGGAATGGGCAGTATACGGACAGGGGAACACAAGACAGTTAAGGCTGATTACAAGACAGGGCGATCTCTTAGCGAATGCTCAAGACCTGCTTGTCGATTATGCTGAAATGGGCATTGTACCTCTTGACCTCACATCAGAGTTTGAAACACCGCCTACAGTTGCACAGCTGCGAACAAGAGCAAATAAGTATCTGACAGACAATGAGCCGTGGGTGATTAATGAAAACATTAAAATCGACTTCGTGCAGTTATGGCAGACCGAAGAGTATGCCAATGTCGCTCCATTACAACGGATCAGATTATGCGATTGGGTACATGTCTATGTGCCTTCGATGGATATTACTGCTAAGGCAGAGTGCATCTCCGTAACCTACGATACATTGAACGAACGTTACACAGAGATGGAACTTGGCAAGGCGAAGACAACATTCGCTCAAGTCATTGCGGAAGTTTCTGAGAAGAACATCCTGCCGAAAGTAGTCACCACAAGCAATATGAATCAAGCCATTTATTCTGTTACACAGAAGATCCTTGGCGGCGATGAATCGTATGCTCATTGGACGATGCTTAATGGCGAATTGAGCGAACTGACTTTCAGTGACCAACCTGGTCTTGAAAACAGTACGTTCCTTCTAAGAATCAACCGGAACGGAATCGGATTCTCTGTGGATGGCGGTCGAACATTCAGAACAGCATGGACTATCGATGGGCAGTTTGTTGCTGACTTCATCACGGCAGGAACACTGAGCGCTGACTTGATTAAGGCAGGTGTTCTTTCAGACCATGCAGGAAAGAATACATGGGATATGGCTTCCGGTGTCTTAACCACAAAGACGATTAAGATTACTGACTTAATGACAGTAAATGCCGGAATCGGATCGTCATTCAGAATGCCTATCTCGGAAGATGGCGAAGATTATTTCCAACTCAAGAACACATCACCGCAGTTTGAAATTGTGGTGAAACAGAATTGGGGCGGTCAATACAGAATCACCATTGATGCCACAGACGGTCTGAAAATCACGGACGGTGACTGGACAACCACGATTAAACCGGATGGAGTCAAAATTGCCAATCCGCTTATGAATAACACAACCGCAGAGTTTGCGGTTAACCGTCTTACGATGTCTGACGGAAGCGGACGATCCTCGGAAATCTCTCTTTCGGGTATTTCCACAACCGGAACGAAGAACAGAATCGTTGATGGCAAACTGTTCTACTGCTATGAGACTCCTGTGCCGTATTTTGGTGACATTGGAGAAGCAAGAATAGGCAGCAATGAAGAAGTAATCGTTCCAATCGATTCATCGTTTATACAAGCGATACAGAAACCATATCAAGTGTTCCTTCAGCCGTATGGCAAGGGAGAGATATGGGTCGAAGAAAGGGCAGATGACTACTTCAAAGTCAGAGGTACTGCCGGAACATCTTTTGCTTGGGAGATTAAAGGCAAGCAGTTTGATTATGAGGTAAAACAATGACAGCAGGAGTTTATATTCATGAGTTAGCATCTGCCGGAACGATGACTGCCAATGATTGTTTTGTTGTGGACACAGGCAATGCGGAAGTCAAACTTACGTTTGCTGACTTGCAGAGTCAGATCATGCAAGGCAACTACACGAACGTGACGGATTGGGATGCATTCAAACCTGGAACTACAAGGGAAATCATTCACGGATATTCCACTGGCGGCACTGCAACAGGTGTGCCGATCAGCGGAGATAATATTACATACTACGGATGGGTGGAAGGTGTTACAACCTATTACACACAGCATCTGTACACGATGTACACAGGAACTGTTGCAAACAGGAACAGATACTGGATGAGAACATGCGTTGCCGGAACGTTAGGAAACTGGTACGAAGTCACAAAGAACTGGTGGAATCAGACAACAGTAACTGATCTCGATACAACCACCGGAGACGGACTGTATAACTTTCATGCAACGGCAAACGGACTTCCCGAAGGATGGGGCAACACAAGCGGAACTGTACTGGTGTACGGCAGTTCTTCAACATACGTTTATCAGACGGCTTTCAGAAAGTCAGCTGCTTCTGTACCGACTGTTTATCATCGGTCGAAAAGTTCCGGTGGATGGGGCAGTTGGTATTTACTGGATGCAACCGGAAAATCCGTTCAGAACTCGGAAGTGAGAACGGCGAACATTGACCTGTTCCCTTCATACGGAGTTTTTGGCGTGTGGTGGGTGAATATGGCATCATCGGCAGAAGTTGCCGGAACAAAGCCGTATACCACAGGACAGGGTGTTCTGATGTGCTTGAAACAGTCTGCGGATATCGTTAGACAGACATTCATTCCACTGGCTGTTGCATCTAATCTTCCGATGAACAGATACTATACGATCTCGACTGATACATGGTCTGATTGGGCGGATGGCACACTGGTAGCAAAGCCAAATATCAAAGTAGCAACTGCTCCGTTTGCTGTCAGTCCTTCAACTGAGACATCGTATATGACATGGTCAACATCCAATATCAGCGGAACGATTATCGGAGCAACCATCCAGGAAAAAGCAACAAACGTGACTGTCACCGGAATTGTCATCAATGATTATTCACACAACATTCGTCTTGAGTATCATACATCTTCGGGTATCACCACATTACAGACGGTAAAATTGAACGTTTATTATTTCTAAGGAGGCAAACCAATGAGCATTGTTAGAGAATTTGATTTATATCTCACTGTTTCTGTAGGGTCTGCCCCTTTTATTCATGTCAACCAGTATGACCATGACGAGGTATGGAAGTTCTCGATCTACGAAGAAAACGGAACGCCGTTTACTCCTACCACCGTATCTCTGATTGGCAAAAAGGCAGATGGAACAATTATCACTGTCGCAGGAAGTGTTGTCGATGGGAAAGCGGTCATCACAGAAACAGAGCAGATGACAGCGGCAGCCGGAAAGGCTGTTTTTGAATTACATGTCGGCAACAATCACGGCACGGCAAACTTTACAGTGGATGTTGAGCCAAGTCCTACGGAAGGCGGTATTGAGTCTGAAAGTGACTTGTCACTTATCCAGGAAGCAATCGATAAAGCTGATGAGATTCATGACTATGCAGTCGCAATTACCATCAGCGGAGAAACAATAAAGATTCGCATGAATTCATAGGGGGAATGCACATGAATCCAGTAACAAGAGAAGAGACATTCCTTGCGAGAGCAGCAGGACAGGATGTCGAAACACCAACGCCATTGACAAGAAACGAAACGTACCTCAACGAGATCATTGAGAGACTCGACAATATTGAGGTGCAGATTACCGTCATTGGCGAGACACTGAGAATCAATGGGGGTGAATGATAATGGCAGACATCTCAAAGGTCGAATATAACGGTACAACGTACAATATCAAAGACACCACTGCCAGGGCAGACATCACCACGCAGACGGCAAGAATTGACAACATTATCGCCTTACCGGATGGCAGTACAACGGCAGATGCAGAACTTATTGACATCCGTGTAGGGGCGGATGGAACAACATATCCTAGTGCAGGAGATGCAGTTCGTGGACAAGTACAAGATTTAAAGACAGCTATTAACGCCCTTGGGCTTTCGGTAGTTAATGGGGTTGTGTGCCAAACATATACAGAAGGAGAATGAAAATGAGCGAAATTACTAAACCACTGGTATTTGACGAAACGGTGCAAGCACTGAATCATCTGATTGCTCATCAGAACGCGGCGATTGATTTGCTCGCATCAGACAAAAGGGCATCGCTTGCAACGAACATGACAGAAATTGCATTGCTTGCGAAAAATGGCGAACTGCTTGAGTTGATGGATTACGGTGACAAAATTTCAACCGCATGGGCAGACGGTGAAACAAACTACACGCCGGAAATGAATCTGTGTCATGAATCGGATGAACTGCTTGAGGATGGGGAAACGGTTCATGGCGTGTTCTTTGAGTGGGATAAAACAACACCGTTCGGAGTACCGTTTGATGAGCCGGAGGCAATCTATTATTTTGATGGAACCGAGGGGGCAGGAGATTTCTACATCACAATCGGACGAGCCTATGGAACAGGATGGGTAGCAAATGATCACATCCATTTCACACTTTCGGAAGCACCATCAGCGGATGACCAGTTAGTTATCAACTGTGGCAATGATGCAAAGAACGATCCGACAAACGGAAGAACATGGAATGTGTACGCTAAAGGTTCAACCGAATCGAAGCAGAGCGGTACAACGAGTAATTCTGCGACAGGAACAAATCTCGGAACGATTGGTTCAACATCTGAGCATGCTACGAACGGAAGGCTGAATGCTATTTCAAGAGTTGTGTACGGTTATAACAGATGGAGTCATAGCGGTCTCCGTCAGTATCTCAATTCCGACAAAGCCGCAGGAACTTACTGGACAGCACAGAATCCTTGGGACAGACCGAGTGCTATTGTGGCAACGAAAAACGGATTCCTCTATGGATATTCTGAGGATGTGCGAACACATTTCAAGCCGATCCGTGTTGTGACTGTCGCATGCAATGATGACAACAACGAGGAAGATGTGACATACGATAGGGTTTTCCTGTCATCGCTTGAGCAGATGTACTGTGTTCCTCAGTTCAGCGGAAAAGAAGGCGCATATTGGGAGTATTACAAGCGTCTTCTTGGGCGTACATCTCCGGCACCGACAAGCGCAACGTACACACGCCTCATCAAGTATGCACTCAATGCACCGACAGTCGCCCAGTACTGTTTCCGGCGTTCTGCTCGTCGCGACTACGCTAGCGGCGTGTGGTATGTCTACGCATCCGGCGGCGTGCACGCGAACAACGCGTGCAACGGGTATAGGTGTGCTCCGAGCGTTTTCATATCTGAATAATCCAAGATATCCCCGACCGCACACTTGCGGGCGGTGGCTGAAATTTAGTTATGAGTAACGTAAGAAAAAACGAACAGAGTCCTCACAGATTTACAACGCTTGATATCATCCTTGATTTGTATGAACACACAACAACGCTGACCGCAAATGAAAAAGTGTTCGACAGAACATTCAGCAGATTGATAGACCGAATAGACGATGAATCAGCGATGGTTTACCATCTCTGTAGAACGGCTAATGAAGATTATGACAACCGAAAACAAGACGAAGCAAAAATCCGCCTTGAGTTACAGGAGCAGGCAATAGAGCAGTGCATGTGGCTCAAGACGGACATCCGTCTTGCACAAAGGCGGTTCCATCTGAGAGCGAAGAAAGCAATCTACTGGAACGGTTTAGTCAACAAGGCAATGGAAGCCATCAAGGTGTGGCATCAAGCAGAGTTACGAACATATAGACAGAATTTTGGGCTGTAGACTGTTAATCGCACAGAACTGTTTCCGGCGTTCTGCTAATCGCAACAACGCTAACAACGTGTGGAATGTCAACACATCCGGCAACGTGAACACGAACAACGCATACAACGGGAATAGGTGTGCTCCGAGATTGTATGGTATTGCAGACAAACGGTTTACAATTATTGTAAATGCACTGTACAACGAACTATACACGGAGTCGAATGCCCTTCCGAAGAGGATAAACAATACCGTCATGGAAGCGTGACGGATACCATGAAACTGATTATGGATAGAGAAAAAATCATAGGCGAGGATGCTCTTTTTGAATCAATGAATAAATGTGCCAAAGGCGTGAAGTGGAAAGGCACGGTGGCGTTTTATCGTCACCACTGGACTGATGAAATAGACAGACTGTGCAGACAACTGCATGACGGCACCTATGTGGAAAGAAGAGCGAAATTCTTTACTATCACAGAACCGAAGAAAAGAGAAATCATGAGTATTCATTTCCGTGACAGGATTTATCAAAGAAGCCTTAACGATGTTGCCATCTATCCTCAAGTAACAGAATCATTCATTGCAGACAATTTCGCCTGTCAGAAAGGCAAGGGAACGCAGAAAGCGAGAGACAGGCTGAAAGAATTTCTGCATCAGTATTTCCATGAGAATGGGACTGACGGCTATGCACTGAAAATTGACATCAAAGGCTATTATCCGAACATGGACCATAAATTTGCCGAAAATATGCTCAAGGAGTACATAGACAATGAAACGTATGAAATGGCATTAAAAGTGTTAGGTCATCTGCCGGGCGATATCGGATATAATCCCGGCAGTCAGATTGTTCAAATTGTCGGAATAACCGCACTCGATAGGATAGACCACTATATCAAAGAAGCGCTTGGAATTTCGTACTCCATCAGATACATGGATGATTTCATCCTTCTGCACCATGACAGGGATTATTTGAAACACTGTATGTGTGAGATAAAACGCCTGTTAGAAGCGCAGAAGATGAGTCTGAATGCAGAGAAAACTTTCATTCAACCGCTGAACAAGCCGATTCTGTTTCTAGGATTTGTCTATCGGTTTACCGAAACAGGGAAACTGATCATCCTTGCCGATTCCACAAAAGTGAAGCACGAGCGTAAGAAGATTCAGAGAATGGTGACATTAGTTAAAAAGGGTGAAAGAACGAAACATGATGTAGATATGCATTTCAAAGCATGGAAGGCATCAGTGCGGTATGGAAACTCACACAATTTAATATGCAGACTGAATCGGTGGTATGAAGGTCTGTGGGAGGACGAAAATGACTGATACGAAAATCAAAAAATCCAAGATGGATATCGGAGAAGCAAAGGATGTCGAAAACGCTATCGCAATGAAGGAAAAGTACGAATCCTTCATGGAGTACATCGCCATTTGTGACCATCCGGAAATTTTAGAGGAGGACATGGAAAATGAGTCAGCAGTATTATAAGATTGCAAAACGCAATTACGAAAACGGCATGTGGAATCGTGCGATGATTGTCCATCTGCATGAACTCGGACGGCTGACTGATGAGGAATACGCCGATATTGTAGGTGAAGAATGAAACAGGCAATCGTGTTAGACTCCAACGATGTCAAAAAACTCATCGCTGAACAATTTGACGTGCCGGAGGAAAATGTGATTAAGTCACAGTATTCCTATACAGTCATCACAGAAGATAAGGCTGACGAATAGGAAACAATAAATCAGTAAATCTGAAAGATTTTAACAAACAAAATTAGCAAAGACTTTGCTAAAATGATATTGTTAGAAAATCCGTGAGGATTTATAGCGATGGGTGAACAGCCTAGAGCGACTTTGTGGAAATCAAGCCGTCCTTCTTGTAGGGCGATCGTGAAAGCCGTATAACTTCGGATATCCGCAAAAGGCGGTAAACTAAGTTTTTAGGAAGCGCATCAGAAATGGTGCGCTTTCATTCTTAATGCAGTATATTAAACTTACAACAAGAAACCTGTTTTTAAGTTCAAAAATCAGCCGTTTTTTGTGCTTACAGACAAATTAAAAACGGAAATCATGTGTTATACTACTGGCGAACGTTTTCCAGGCGTTCGTACACATTGTTGAGCCGTCACCAAAGTGGCGGTTTTTATGTTATACTGATGATAGTCAGAAAAGCATCTGCTTTGTAGAGCCGTGTGAATAACATGGCTCGATTTTCGTGAGGAAAGATAATGACGGACGAAGAGTTGAAAGAAACGCTTGAAGAACTAAGAATCCAAGGTGGGTCGAATGACCTGCCTTTTTTAAGAGGTGAAGGATGATTACATTTACGCAGAGAGTTGTTTGCCCCGATGGGAAGAACAAGGCATACTTGCGAACATCCTACGGTGGCAAGAATCGGTGCATCGAAGGAAACCCCAAAGGAAGGATCACAGAAGGGTGTGTTCTTCCCAACTGTACTGGCTATGTTCACGGCAGGACAATCGAAATCATCGGATCGGATGAAATGTTATGCCTTGGCAATGCTGAAAATTATTGGGGTCACAAAGATGGACTTCCTCGTTCTCAGACTCCTATGGTTGGCAGCATCATGGTGTGGCGAAAGGGAAAGGCAGGTGAATCTTCGGACGGAGCAGGACATGTCGCATTCGTTGAATCTGTGAATTCACATGGCGATGTCACGGTCAGCGAAAGCGGATGGACTGGTACGAAAGCCAACGGCAGATACTGGCGAAGACGGAAACTGAAACGAGTGAACGGAACGTATTCCATTGGAACGGACTACCGTTTCATGGGATTCATCCATGTCTACAATCCTAGGGAGATTACTCCGGTAGAAGGCGGTATCTATCGTCTGTATAATCCCAACGGACACCAACACATGTTCACTGAAAAGCTAGGGGAAGCAAATTCCCTGGTTAGAGGTGGATGGACATATGAGCGCATCGGATGGAGAGCGGAGAAAAATGGAAATCCTGTCTTCAGACTGTATAATCCGAACACAGGAGACCATGTCTTTACTCAAAGGATGAAGGAAAGGCTTGCGCTTGAGAAGTACGGATGGAAGTACGAATGCGTAGCCTTTTTCTCTTCCGGAAAGACTCCGATCTACCGCTTGTATAACAAGAATTCCGGTGACCATATGTACACTGCTGCCGAAGAAGAGAAGAAAGCACTTGTGGCAACTGGATGGAGTTATGAAGGCGTTGCCTTCTATGGAAAGGGGTTTTGATTATGCGAATTAAGGATTCCACATATGATTTTCTGAAGTGGATGGCGATCTATTTTGTTCCTGCCCTAACCACGTTCACAGGTGTTGTCGGCATCGCTTTTGACTGGCAGTATACGGCAATCGCCACAACTATCATCGGTGCATTCGGCTCGTTCATCGCATCCTGCATCGGAATGTCTGTAAAAGCCTACGAAAAGGCTAAACAGGAACAGTACGAAGGAAAGGATGAGGTATAAGCCAATGGACTACACGATCTCATTACAAGCCGTGTTTTGGCTTGGGGCAGGTATTCTTACAGTGGTCGGCATCGTATCCCTTGCGATGAAGCCATTTAAGAAAATCAATGACCACGAAACAAGGATCACTCAGCTTGAATCAAGAGCGGACGAACGCAGAGCGATAGACCAATACACAACTAAGGCATTGAATGCCATAGTCAACTACATGATTGACGATACTGGTGGAAAAGATATCCTCAAAGACGTCCGCAACGATTATCAGAACAGTATTATTAACAGGCTATAAAATCTATTTTTTCTGTACACAAAGACCGTCTTACTCCTCGGACGGTCTTTTTTTATTTTGGAAAAAAAGTAGTCACAGAGGAGTCAAAACATTAAAAAAGTGCCTATTTCTAGGCACTAGTGCCGCTTGGCAGAAACTAAGGATGGGGTTTCAGCCAGTGTTACACGCTGTCAAAACCGCTTAAATACTGCTATTTGGTGCTGACTGATGCTGTGGTTTGCCGAAAAAAGGAGTCATTTAGTAGTCAAGGAATTCAGCAGATTTAAGGTTGCTGACTGTCCGGTGTCGAATATGTGAGAGTATTTCTCCATCGTGATCCTCGGAGAAGAATGCCCTAGTCTCTTGGCAATCTCCG
>JAEEGL013931652.1_pt1 | contig 16276 bp, 17 predicted proteins | sample 9134231 | NCBI WGS metagenome assembly JAEEGL01 (sample SAMN16246548, study PRJNA631951) | gut metagenome | biome: gut microbiome; feature: rumen; material: fiber-attached | host: Bos | place: Iran: Karaj | collected 2018-10
AAACGCAGTGCCTGAAGAGGCACGGAGCCGATTAATTAGAACAAGAATTAATTCAGAATTACGCGAGCCGTGTGCGGTGAAAGTCGCATGCACGGTTCTTAAAGGGGAAAGCGGGGGCAACCCCGCAGCCCTACTTAGAAACAAAAGTAATGAAACATATACTGACAATATTGACCACCTGCCTACTTCTCGGATGCACTTCCGGCGACAACGGCAGACGGTGCCTCTTACAAGGGGCATGGACGCTGCAGCAGATGGACTATCCCATTGGGCGCATTGAGACATATGCAGAAATGGAGGGCACAGTTCTACGGCTATATGATGGCGACAGCGTTTTGTACCAATGTGCGTTGACAAGAACAGAGTCAGAACTGATAATTCAGCACGGCATGAAACGGCGCGTGACATTGATTAACAAGGGCGGCGGCGAACATGTCTATTTTGAGGATGACGACCCGATGCCACTGACGATAGCCGACGACTCAACCATCATCATTCAGCACAATGGTATCCTCAGCACATGGCATTCTGCCAATGACATTGCCAATGAATGGGGCAAAGAAATCAAGGAAATCATTGCCGCCGATTTGCATAAAGACGAATCGGCTGAAACGCAGAGCTACGTGCTTTCCACCAAGGAGCGCCAACAGCACAGCTATATCCAATGGCTCGTAACAGCCATCGCCTTCATAACTGTTCTCGCAGTATCAAACTATGTCGTCAATCGTCGCCGCCGCCAACATCTTCAACTGCAACTTCAGCAAATTCAGGAGGTACAGTCAGACCGTCCGCAGACTGTCCGCCAAGCTATTGAGTCGGTGGAGACTGCCTTCTTCGTGTCAAACGAATACCAAGCTCTGCAACGCCGCATCGCAACTGGGCAGAGGCTGAAAGAGGATGACTGGAACAGCATAGAAAGCCAGATAAGGAAAGTCTACCCCGGCTTCAGTAGTCAGTTGCGCAATCTCCACACCATGTCAGAACTGGAATACCAAGTGTGCCTGCTCGTCAAGCTTAGGATTGCCCCGTCGGACATAGCCGACGTATTGGCCCGCGACGTAAGCACTATCAGCACTGTACGTAGCCGACTTTATAAAAAGGTGTTCGGCCAAAAGGGCGGAGCTAAGGAGTGGGATGAATTCTTACTCTCCATCGGGACGTAATGGGTGAAGTTTCAGCCACTACAACACCATCCGTAACGCTTGGAAGCGTTACCTACTATTTGCAAACGGTTTGCAACGCAGATGCAAAGCAAATGCAAACTCAAAAGCTTGGCAGGATGGCGAAAAGACCGTACATTTGCAGCGAGATTAGTCGTTTAGGGGATTAGTCGTTTGGTCGTTTAGAAAGAAACGACAACGGTAACATCCCCTAACGACCAAACAACAAAATAACCAAACAACTAAAAAGTAACGCTTATGAAAAAGATGATGTTAGTAATGGCATTGGCACTTATGGGTGCCATGCAAGTGAGTGCCCAGAACGTGAAAATTGATGACAAGGAGCTCATCGGCACATGGGTCATGGAGTCCATGCAGTGGGAGGGCGAGAAGAAAACCCTCTGTGGCAAGGCGACCGGCTACACGCAGTTCAAGTTCTATGGTGCCGATGGCGAGTACGCCTGTGCAGAGCTTGCCTTGACCAAAGAGGGCAAGGTGGTGGTGATGCCCCATGAATATGGCACCTACACGTTCAAGGACGGGTGGTACTCAGAAATGGGACGTGAGGCCATCAAGGATGCCATCGTCTGGGTCGATAAGACCACGACGAAGGGCACATGGCAGAAACGTCACGACATCTGGAAGAAAGTCACCCTGCCCGACAAGGTGGTGAAGTACATCTTGGACTGCTGCAAGACAAAGAACACACCTGCTGACATTCAGCAGATGATTAAGCAGAGCATGTTCAAGTAAATGTAGGGGCAGGCCCCCGTGCCAGCCCGTTTTTAAAGTTAGTAAATAACACCCTGGGGAACCCTGGAGGCCGCAGCGATGCGCCCTCTAGGGCGTTCTACTACCTGATGTCCTCTATGCCAAGCAGGAAATCCCAGAGGCTGATGATGCGGATGCCCTGCTCATTGGTCCAGGCCTTCACATCGTCGCCGACGATGATGACCTTGCGGAAGCTGTCGGCTACGCTGGTCAGCGGGCGTTGCTCCTGCTCACGTTTCTCCGGGGTGGGCAGACTGGACGTAGATTCGCTCTGCATCGCGGTTCAGCACGAAGTCTATCTCTAAACGCAGGCGGCTGCGCTTACCCTGGCTGTCAGTAGCCCACTGCTTCACAAGCCCCACGTCCACCTGATAACCGCGCATCAGCAACTCATTATAGATGATGTTCTCCATGATGTGGGTAGGCTCTTGCTGGCGAAAGCCAAGGACGGCATTGCGCAAGCCGATGTCGGTAAAGAAATACTTGGTCTCAGTGCCGATATATTTTCTGCCCTTCACATCGTAGCGCAGGGCTTCGCTCACCAAGAAAGCATCTTCCAGGTAGCGGATGTAGCTGTCAATGGTCTTATTGGTGATGTTCTTTCCCTCAATACTGACAAAGGTGTTGGCAATGCGCTTCGGATTGGCTGGCGCACCAATGGATGAGGCCAGCACACGCACCACGTCACGCAGACCCTCATCGTTTTTTACACCATTGCGCTCAACGATGTCACGCAGATAGGTCGATTCGTCGACTTGCCACACCGGCGTATGCCAGTGACTATCTTCACCAGTCCGTTCCCCTGCCCTGAAATAAGGCGTTGCAGATAGATGTTACGCTTGAATTCCATTGTCCTATTACCAAAAAGTGTGCATAGTCACAGATTTTGGGTGCAAAGGTACGAATAAATATTGAAACCACAAGCATTTAGGGTGGAAATAAATGGCAAATGTATGATAACGCCCCCTGCTGTAACACCCTGTTGGATAATCATCGTCAACTCGCGTTAATTACTAATAACGCGGGAAGAATTACTAAGAATGAACGTTAAAGATTCAGTCTTTAGCGTTCTTTTTCTTTTACTAAGCTTTTAGTTTTCTAAGCTTTTAGTAATTTTGCCGATGAGAACATAAAAACGCTGAACGTTATGAAGCAACAGACACTGACTAAGGGCGAGATGCAGGTGATGAACATCCTGTGGGACATGCAGCGGGGCGCATGTGTCGCCGATATTCTTGCACAATACCCGGAGCCGAAACCCGCCTACACCACCATCGCCACGTTCCTGAAAATCCTGACACAGAAGGGGTTCGTGGAGCACAAGAAAGGAGCGGGCAAACTGCTCATCTACTCACCACTGATGACCCGCGAACGTTATCGCCGCCAGGTGATGAATGACGTGAAGCAGACCTTCTTCGGCGGGTCGGTGAAGTCACTCGTCTCGTTCTTCGCCGAGGAGGACGAACTGTCGCAGGAGGACATCAACGAAATACTGACCATCCTGCAAAACCGGGAAAAGAAATGACCACAGATTACACGGATTAAGAACAATGTTGACAGACTTAATATACTACGACTTGAAGGTGGCGGCGCTGATTGCCGTATTCTACCTCTTTTATATGTTGCTGCTGGCCCGCGAGACCACGCATACGCTGAACCGTGCCGTGCTGTTGTCAGGCATTGCCCTTTCGGCTGTGTTACCTTTGTGTATTATCACCATATACGAAAAGCCCCACCCCCTGCCCCTCCCGCAGTGGGGAGGGGAGTATATAGACATGCTGTCAGAGGTGCCACAGGCATTGTCTGCGGAAGAGGTAACCACTCCCCTCTCCTTGGGAGAGGGGTCGGGGGTGAGGCTTTTTGCCGCCATCCTTCTCGTCGGCATTCTCATCCGCCTACTATATGTGGCCCGTGGCTTTTGGAAACTGAAGGGGCTGATGCGTAGCGGTGAAATACACACGCTGCCCACTGGCACGCAAGTATGTGTGGTCGACACCCCTGTTGCTCCGTTCTCATGGATGCATACTATCGTGCTTTCCCGTGCCGACTGGAACGCAGGTTCCCCACCCATCCTTGCTCACGAAGAGGCGCACGTGCGCCATCGTCATAGCTACGACGTTGTGGTCGTAGAAGTGCTCACGGCTCTGCAATGGTTCAACCCCGTGGTGTGGTTCCTGCGCCAGGAACTGCGCACCCTCCACGAGTATGAGGCCGATGCATCCGTCCTCTCACGCGGCTTCGACGAAAGCCAGTACATCCACCTTCTGATGCAGAAGGCGACGGGCATTCAGGCCTGTGTCCTCGCCAACGGCATCAACACCCACAAAACTAAAAAACGAATACTTATGATGCTCAAACCGAAATCAAAACGAACTGCATGGCTCAAAGCCCTGTACATCGTACCCATAGCCCTCATATCATTGGCCATGACCGCCAAGACCGTCATCGACTACGAGACCGCCACAAGCGAGGATTACGAATCCGCTCAATCCCCCGCCGTGCGTGTGTTCCATGAGAACACCAACGGACGTGGCGAAAGCTACCAGATAAGCCACGCACCTGGCGTGAAGTTCTACTGCAACGGCAAGGAAGAGGCCATCCCCGGCGACCGCTCCATCGCCCTCGAGGTGAAGAATACCACCATACAGATTGACGGTGTGAAGTTCGACGAGAACTCGCTCCCCAACCTGCCAGCTACCGCCCTGCGCGAAATCCACCTTGATGAGACCACCCCCGAGCACTTCGTCTGCAACCTCGTGACGGCAGAGCCGGCGAATGTAGGGGCAGGCCCCGTGCCAGCCCGCAATTACACGAAGATGACCGACGCAGAGTTTGTCATCTACGTGAAGCAGCAACAGGCAGCGGGCCTAAAACAGAGTGCCCTCGTCCAAACAATGCTCAATGAGGGTAACGGCGTCAGCCGTGCCCGCATACTCCACCTTAACGGCGTATATGGCAGCGAGAAGGGAAACTTGTTCGTCGTTGACGGCAAGGAAGTCTCACCCGAGGATTTCAACGAGATAAAGCCTGAAGCCATCGCCTCGGTAACAGTGATGGATGTCGATCCCGCCAAGAAAGTCTATGGCGAGAAAGGCCGTTATGGTGCCACGATTGTAGAGACGAAACATGCTGCCACTGAGGCTACGCCACAAAAGGAAGAAGGTGTGTTCGATGTCTGCGAGCAGATGCCAACCTTCCCCGGCGGCGACGCGAAGCTGATGGAGTTCATCGCACGGAACATCAAGTATCCTGAAGTGGCGACTAAAAACGGCGTGCAGGGTCGTATTCTGGTGAAGTTCATCGTTGAGAAGGACGGTAGCCTGTCGAATGCCAAGGTTCTGGAGAATCCTAAATCGTCGAAGGCAAACATGGTAGTCGTCACCGCGATGATGCCCGACAAGGAGCGCCAGGATGCCGAAGGACACAACGCCGGCGTGCAGGCCATGCGCGACGAGGCCATCCGCGTGGTCAAGGCCATGCCCCGATGGACGCCAGGCAAGCAGAACGGCAAAGTTATCCGCTGCAACTACGTCATCCCCGTGACCTACCGCCTGCAATAGAAAGTCTATATACTCCTCTCTCTATGGGAGAGGGGCTGGGGGTGAGGCCCTATTAAAAGTTAGTAAATAACACCCTGGGGATTCTGGAGGCCGCAGCGATGCGCCCTCCAGATTTATTGTCTCAAACGCCCATCAGGATATCAGGAACTCGGTCCTGATTACCTTTTCAACATTCCCTTACCGTCCAAGTAGTTGATGAAGGTCTCCCATTGCACGGCGTTCTTTTTGATGTTCGCCTGGGTACGCTCGTCATTGAGGACCTGCGGTGGGTAGCAGTCGTGCAGGTAATAGCGGGGATTGCCCTCATCCCCGCCAATCATAGAATAGTGCAGGACGAGGTCAAGGAATATGCGGCTGTCAAAGTCGGACACGAAGCGGCTGACCTCGAACAGGACGTTCTCGCCAAGGTGGAACTCCAGATTTTCTTTGTGGTAGTTCTTCATCAGTCTGTTGAAAAGCTGCTCGTTCATGTCCTTGAACCTGATTTCCCGCGTACTGACGTTGAACCACTCGATGTCGTCCTCGGTGAAGATGGTGTCGATGGCGGCAGTCGCTCCCCTTGTCTCGTCGGTCGCTTTGCAGACGAAGAACTTTGTCGGCTCCACGGGGTCGGTCGTAAATGGCTTTTCCAGCTCGTTGTCATTGTTGCTGCAATAGGCGAGGGAGAGGGCAGCAAGCAAAGCGATGGCCAGTCTCCAAATCTTCACTGTTTTCATTTTCGTTATCATTTTGTTGATGTTTCTATCTGATTAAACGCCGAAAACTGGAAATCTTGCACCGTCAGACGTTAAAATATCCAAATCGGTTACAAAGTGAATACTTCTTCATGCCCGGGGCCCGCCCCTACACTGGTGGATTTCAACCGCACAAATCGTATTTATTATGCTTGCTCGTGGGCATAGTTCTGATAGTTGCCCAGTATCTGCTCGATATGGATGACTTCGGGGCAGGAGTCCCATGTGACGCCTCCACCCATCAGGTACCAGCTGTCACGTTCTTTCATCGGAACTTTCTTCAGGGAAGGGAATGCAGAAATGGGCATGGTCACAGAACGGCCGTCCTCCAGGTCCACCTGAAACTTACCACGCTTAGGGAACGACAGCCGCTTAATCCTCGGCCTCACGTTCCAATATCCTTCATTCGTAAACATATCTATTTCTTTTTGGTTTTCTTTATTGTAATAATCCTTATCCTCTTGCCTTGTTTGAAAAGAGATGCTCCGTACCACGCTTACCTACATGCACATGTGCACGATTCTCATGATAATCCGTATTCCAGAATAGGAATTGCCAGATAATCTTTGCTGTTATGTATAGCAGAATCTTAGGCATACATTACATTGCACATAATCTGTTCTATTAGTCGATGCAAAATAGTCACTTTTCCTGAAACCTCCAAATAAATCTCTGACTATTTTCTGTTTCCTATTCAAATCGAACTTGCACCCCGTTGATTTCTGCCTGCTCGGCGAAAGGTAATAATTATTACCGAAACATTCAGTATTGGATCGGCACGTCCTGAGACATAATCGCTGATGCACGACGGACTGATACCTCAGAAACTCGGCTCGGCCTCGCCGCGTTCATAACAAGTCCAGCCGTCACTATCCTGCCACATGCCCGCAAATCTCAGTGTGGTAGCATCGGCATAATCGAAAAGGAGAAGGTTGTTATAGGGAGTAGTGTTGATAATGTCAGTTATGTCGTATTGTGCATTTAGCTGAAGTAGGTTCTCACCCACCCCCTTGCGGTTTCTTTCCCATACAAGAAACCATGTACCAGTGAAAAACATATCGATTGGATGCCAGACAATATGCCAATCGCTGTAATGTCTTTGTCCATCAATAATGACAGCGGTCCGCTCCTGCCATTTACGACATCCTATAAACGTCCCGTCGGCATTGAACGTCAGTTGCTCAAATACTCGCTGCTTGTCACCGATGTTTTCATAGTGCCAAGTACCTATGATGAACGGCATATATTGCTCACGCAGTTGTTCTGTATTCTCGTGAGCTTCAGGGTCTGCCCATTCCGATTCGTTGTCGCTGCAAGAGGCGATGGAGAGGGCAGCAAGCATCGCGATGGCGAGTCTCCAAATCTTCGTTGCTTTCATTTTCGTTATCATTTTGTTGATGTTTCTATCTGATTAAACGCCGAAAGCTGGAAATCTTGCACCGCCAGGCGTTAAATTTTCCAAAAACAGCGAGATACTGACTGAGGTTAGGCAGAAAAGTGGCATCATCACATTTTTTAATGCGGCTATTTGAGGGCATTTGCCAGATATTTTGTAACTTTGCAGCGCAAAGTTTTCAAAACGAAAGAACATGGCACGTGAAGAAAGAAATATAATAGGATATACTGTGGGACTTATCAGTGAATTCGCCCTCCGTTTCAGCATCCATCCCCGACAGGCTTACGCCTATTTGAAACGATACAAGGGGATGGAGCACTTGCAGCATTATTATGGTGTTCTGCACACCCAGTCGTTCCCTGACACAGTTGATGTGTTGGTTCAAGTGTGTCGAAACAATGGAGGAGGACTGCGATGATACGACTCTATCATGGTTCAAACGTGAAGATAGAGGTGCCAGACCTCATCCATTCAAAACCTTTCAAGGACTTTGGCAAGGGTTTCTATCTCTCGGCCGATAAACAACAAGCCTGGGATATGGCTTCCCAGAAAGTCAACCAGACCAAGGAAGGAAAGGCAGAAGTGACAGAGTTCCTGTTCGACGAGACACTGATGAATTCTGATTGGCTGAAAGTGTTATCCTATCCCGACTATTGTGAGGAGTGGGCGTTATTCGTACTTGCCAACCGCGACAAGCAGGGGGAGCATCCTACACACGACTACGATATTGTATATGGTCCGATAGCCGACGACGGCGTGACCTATCAGTTGCGCCGCTATGAGGGCGGTGTCATATCCCTGCCCCGGCTTGTTGAGGAACTGAAATATGCCAAGGGCATCACCTTCCAGTATTTCTTTGGAACAGAACGTGCTTTACAGCAATTGAAGAGACTATGATTACAAAGTTGACACCCGAACAGAGGCAACTGCTGAAAGACGAGTTGAGTGTGGAGATAGCTGGGTTTCTTGTCGATGACTATAAGTATTCGCCAGAGGAAGCCATTGACGTTCTTTACACTTCAGAAACCTTCGACCGTCTGCAAGATGACAGCACAGGACTGTATTATCAAAGTCCTGGTTATGTGTATTCTTTCCTTCAGAACGAATTGAAGAATGCAAGAGTAGTATAAATACGTCTACGACCTCCTGATGCTCGGCTCAAAGAAACTGAAGAAGGAATAAGCGATGGAAAAATGTACAAACAGGCCGGGATATTACCCTATCCCGGCCTGTTTCGTACTATGGTTAATGTTTTTTATTTTACAATCTTACGGACGATGCCTTATTCAGCTTCTTGTCTTTCTTGTCTGCTGCTGGCCGCCATGACATCAATAACGGTGGCAATGTCGGCCACGTCGACTTTCCCGTCGCCGTTTACGTCGGCAGGAATGGCTGGTGCAGTTGTTGTTGTCGAAGGCATTGCCTCAATGTCCATCTCAACGATGTTGGTGAACTGTGTCCACGTCTTGGCGTAGGAGTCGCGACTACCCTTTGGCACATAAAGCGTGATGTTGTCATATTTTTCATTCCAGCCAATCAAATATTTCGACACCCCATAATCTACCAGTAGCGGAGCCTCGTGCGCCTTAGAGTAAATGGCTTTCAGATTGGGGCATTGATAAATCATGCCAGCCCTAATATGGTTCAAAGAGCCTGGCAGAACAACCGTTTTCAATGATTCACATCCTTGTACGGCATAATTGTCTATGGTTGTTATGCCGTAGGAAAAAGAAAGGGTAGTAACATCATTGTATTGGCAGAAAGACTGGCCGATGCATTTCACCGTATATGATTGACCATCTTCAGGAGAGACCACCGTGGCAGGAACGGTCAACTGTGTGGGAGCATCAGCAGTACATCTACTTGCAAAGACATAATGGCGCTTTGTATCTGCTATCACATATCGAATACCATTTACAGTAAAAAAGCCTTTGTTTACCATGTTTAACCTCAAACCTGTAGTTATTTTACTCATTACATCACTGTTGGGATTTTTACAATACATTAGGTCCGCCATATAGAGATTGTCAATGCTTAACCCAGTACAATCAATATCGACATCCATGCTCTTCCCAGGCTCCAAGTGAAGCTTCCCGCTCTTGAACACTTGTCCTGCATCAACCTTCCCATAGTCCTCACAGGGATAGATGCGAACTGCCACCTCACGGTCGTAGACCACATCATCTTGATTAGTTACAGTTACTGGCATCGTCATAGTACTCCAGTCAATGGAGTTTCCATACATAGTAAGTTGTATCGGATTGCTGATGGAAAACTCTTTATGCCAGCGTTCAAAAAGAGTAACGGCGTACCCACTTCCGTCTTCATTCTTAATAAATTCACTGCCTATATATCTTCCTATAACAAGATGATAATCTCCTATTTCTGATGGCGTAAAGCGTAACCTCACAGTCTCTGTCGTACCCTCATCTACAAAAATCTGAGTTTGGGAGTCCCATTCTTCGAAAGTGTCATAATTATCTGACTTGGTAATACCGTAGAACAAAATATCTCTATAGTCGCCGCCAATGGCTTGGAACGTCACATCGGCATACTGTTCTTCTCCTGTTACCATCGCACCACCCATACAAATACTTACTAAATCTCCGCGTGCAGGACTGACCTCCCCCATTTGGCCATCAGCAATTAGCACTTCTAGTGACTGGCCTATATACCATTCTGATGCAGAATGTTCCTTATACATAACCACAAAATGGTAGGTTCCGTCCGAAAGATTTAAATCTGTCAATGATTTACGGTAAATCGTCCATCCTGTGTTGAAGCAAGCTTCTTCTTTCTCACAAACAATATCTAATAGGGTGACATCGCCATCCTCATGCTTTATTCCCAGTGCACCATCGACACTAACAGGAAAAACAAGACGTGAACCAAAATGAATATTTAAAACACTTTCTCCCTCTTTCTCTTCAACACCGATGAATGAACTTATTCCTTTAGAATAATCAATGGGCAGTCCTGTCGGTGGTTGTATTCCAATAATGGCTTCTTGATGCATACTGAAGTCGAAACCATTATAAGGTCCAATTGCAGATAACCTGCAATAGCAGTCGTTTTCTCCAGACCAACCCCAATTGAAATGATACAGCCCCTCGCCATCGTAGCCATCGCAAATAAACTCGTGCGCAACTGGAGGATTGTTTCCACAATACATTACAGGACGCCCGGCTTGAAGCTCATTATAGATTAACTCGTCCCATTCACTATTAGTATAAGTGATGTCGTTTGCCATTAAACTTTCCCTCCTGGCAATCATGATATTCCTGTCATATCCAAAGTAATTAAATAATGCATAAAACGCATCAAGTTGGAGTGCTGCCGAACTCCAATAAGTGTATCCCATTTTACTTCCAGCTCCACAATAATGCATAAGTTCAGCCACCGCATCGGCAGATGCATCGGTCTCTGTTCCATTGTAGGTGTCTTTCATGTTTTCCCACTTAAACATTGTGGAGGGGAGGCATGGGTGGTTGTGCTCAAATACATAATCTTCCAATTCATCATTCCATGTGGCATTGCCATAGCCAAAACTTGGAATGGATGTCGTATAGTCCTGCGGCCACTTCCAGTAATACATAATCTGTGCCATAGCAGTAGCAACGCAACCCGTCACACAATGCTGTGGTTCTGTACTACCTTCAGGAGTTTCTTCTGGACATTGCAAATTGTAGGGAGCTCCCTGACCCCACTTTGCCGTAATCAAAGGCTCCACGGCGGGGTGTGTCGGCACCTTGGCTGGCATAGCCATAGCATTAGCGGGTATGTTCTTGATCTGCTCCTCGTAGCCCTTTAGCCACGCCCGCATGTTCTCCGGCATGTGCTCCAAGTCGATGTTGCCCTCGGTGCTGTAACCAAGGATTTCCTCAGTGCGCTCGTCACCGCTGACGATGACGAAGCCGCCATTGTCTTCAGCATTGAACACGTAGAAGGCATCGTTCTCGGCAGCCTTGGCCAACTTTCTCATCTTTTGGGGAGCCTTGCGTTGTCCTCCGCTGGTTCCAGCCATCTTCTTTTGCAGAAAAGCCTGAGCTTTCTCTAAGGCCTCTGCCTCAGTCACGTGTTGTGCAAACAGTCCGGTAGCGGAGAGGATGCACGATAGGAGTAGTGTTAGTTTCTTCATATTGCTATAGGTTTTAAGTTTTTCGATTGCGTCCGTCAATGTAGGGGCAGGCCCTGTGCCAGCCCGAACGCCGGTCACGGCGTATATATCGCGCGTACATACCGCCTGGCGGCGGTTCGGGCTGGCACGAGGCCTGCCCCTACATTGGACAACTGCACAGGTCGGAATTTTATGGATGTCGGATGCATTACTTGGTCATGTAGAGCCTGGACTCCTCGATGCGGCAGTTCAGCCGCAGCTCGCCCTCGATGCAGGACTTCATGCCGGCGTTAGCCGCGCGCTGTATGCTCTCATAGTCGGTCTTCGAGAAGCCGGAGGACGACGTGAACGGCGGATAGGGCGGCAGCGTGACCTTCGAAAGGAAGTTGTCGAAGAGTCCCTCCATACGGATGTGATACAGTCTCTGGGAGGCGTCGCCGTCGTCGACGACGGCGAAGATGCGTATCTCGCTCTCATACGAGAATGCCTTGCGCTTGATGCTCATATAGTTCACCAGCTCATCCTCGCTGACGGTCGCTTGCCTGTTGAAACGGGCGTGCTCACTGAGGATGTCGCGCTTGCCAAGGCTGTAGTCCACCTGCGTGACGTAGAAGCGCAGGCCTGGCGTCAGACTGGCGATGTCGCTCACGAAGTCGATCAGGTTGCGCAGGTTGTAGGCCACGCGCACCTGCGGCTCGCCCGCCTGGCCGTAGCTCTTCCAGGCGGCTTCTTCGCTCTCGCTGAGCGTGGCACAGGTGCAGAGGCAGTAGAAGGCTTGATGGCCCGACAGCTTCTCAGGGGCATAGAAATAATAGTCGAACGGGTCGATCCACGTCAGGGGACTGACGAAGGTGAGCTGCTGGCGCTTGGCCGAGAGGTAGAAGCGCGAGAAGGGCATGACCTTGCAGACCAGGAAGTCGTCGACGTCCTCGCAGATGTGAATCGAGTCGCTCACCATCACGTTTCCCTCCTTGTGGAAACGTTGCAGCTTGAGCGGTGACGGCAGCTCGGGTTCTTCACAACAGTAGGGAGTCTTGGGTTGTTCCATAGCTGTATCAGATGTTTTTGGTAAAAACCAAGTTTCAGGTGTCTTAGGCTCCCATCAGACGTTAGTATTGAAAAGCTACACTCACCCTAAAGCTTATGCATGAAAAGCGTGGAACCCCACTGTTGCCCGCTCCACTATTGAGGTCTTCGAACTTACCCGTCGTTTTGAAACGAGCAACGAAGACCCCACGCCGTATGTATATAGAATCCTGTCTATCTAAAGAAAAAGACATGGACGTATATTACATACCCATGAGCATCTACCGTTGCATGGCTTCATAAAACGACTTTGAAGTGTTCGAAGTTCCAATAGTCCAAAACCAAGCGCCAGCAAACGCTTTTACCACTATGTAGTCCCCATCTCCATCCGCTGCCGGTATGACAGCTTTGGCGTGAGGCTTGCTTCTTTGCATCCGAAGACGCAAATTCACAATGCAAAATTATGCTTTTTCAGACAATTCGCCAAACAATGCCTAAAATCATCCTAAAGAATTAATGATTATTAACCCGCATTGCAAGTGTGGAACATCAAGTTTGGCTACGCCGCCGAGTGCGGGGTGCAAGATGCCTTGGTGCTGACAGAGAGCTACGGGCAAAAGGCGGGAAAGATACGTCCAAAGTGTGGGTTTGGACGTACCTTTCGGGGTGAAAGGACGGGGGAAGAGTTTGTTCAGTGTCGGCGAACGTTAAATCAGCGACGGTGAACGTTAAATCACCGACAATGAACGTTAAATCGCCGTCGGTGATTTAACTTTTTTGAAAGTTTTGCTTACCTTTGCAAATGGATAGAAGGAGCAGAGAGCGTTTCTATACATGCTGCCCGATGCCTTCGAGCCTGGCGAGCCGCGACACAATGCGGGTGCCATAGTGGTGAAGGGCGTGGGCTACAGGGCCGACTGCGAGCTGGTGGAGAACTGCCGTGAGAAATGCCAACTGGAAAGCGGTGGCGTGAGCCGTCTTCGCAAGCCCAAGACCACCGTAGAGGAACGCACGGAGAAGGCACGGCAGTATTTGCAGGATCACCCGATGATGCGTGTGGAAGACTATGCATGGCTGACGGGCCTGTCACGCACCACGGCATCGATGGAGCTCCGCCGCATAGCGGAGGACCCTGCATCTGGAATCACCTACACTGGCAGTCGCAGTCAGAAGCACTACATATTGCGTCGCATCTAACTTGGATAACCGCGAGAAGACATATCTGGCCTGTCAACGGCATTGTGTTAGCGGGATTCCTCCTGCTTATTGCCATCATCTTCCTGTTGCGAAAGTGGGTGTATGGCCTGCAGTTCATCAGCACCTACAAGGCTGCGATACCCGCAATGGTCTATGCCGTCGTGCTGACCATCGTCATGGGTCTGACGCGGCAGGGAAGCCTTTCACATTAAGACCTGTTTTTTCTTGTTTTCTTTTGTTTTCTCTTGTTTTTCATAGACCGCAAAGCGGTACTTTAATCTGACAACCTCTGTCAACCTCTGACAACCTTTTGGAGGTTGCATCCCCTGTATTTATCGTAGTTTTGTCAACCTGACAACCTTTTTTGCAAAAAAATGCTGTTTATAAAAAACGAAGACAGTAACTGACCTTAATCTCAACGAAAAAAGTTTGGCAAAAGTGCAATGTTTTGCCGTTTTGTGTGTATATACAGATAGAATGGGACATGAGACAGACATCCTGATTGAGGAACTACGGCAGCGAAAGCCTACCGCTTGCCAACGGCTGCTCACTACGTATGGCCCAGCGGTATTCCGCATGGTGCAGCGCATCGTGAAGTGTCGTGAGGATGCCGAGGAGGTCTATCAGGATGTGTTTGTCAAGGCCCTGCGCGGCATCGGAAGCTATACCCCACGTCAGGCATCGTTCGCCACATGGCTTAACCGCATCGCCTATCACGAGTCGCTCAACTTCGTGCGCAACAAGAAGCCCACTATCGTCTATATGGACGACCGAGACCTGACCTATGATTGGCAGGAAACTCCCGATGACGCGCCAGCGGACGATCAGACCATAGAGCAGCTGGAACAGGCCTTAGAGACACTGCCGCCGCATGAGCAAGCCATCCTCAGCATGTTCTACTATGACAATATGAGCCTTGCCGACATCGCCTTCGTCACAGGCTCCATCCCCTCGACCGTCGGCTCCCAGCTGAGCCGCATTCGCAAGAAGCTCTACCGAATCATTAAAACCCTCTGAGCAATGAACGACATCAAAAACGATAATAACCTGCGTGAAGCCGTCAGCCGACTGGAACAGCAGCTACAGCCGATGTCCGCCGACCTGAACGAGCGATTGATGCAGCAGCTGCAGGACGCTGACGGAACCTCGCCATCCCGTAGCCGCCACATACGGCTCTACCTTTCTATCGCCGCCAGCATACTTTTAATAATATGTATAGGAACGGTGCTATTTACAGACAAGCCGATACATACGATGGTAGCAGAAGACAACGCGCAGCCACTCCCCTGGCCCCCCTCTGTCTCCCCCCAAAGGAGGGAGGGGTACACGAAGGGCGAGGTGGGGTCTCTGACTTCAACGCCATCAGAATCATTCGCTGAGAATTGCCATGAGAAAAAGTTGCGAACCCCACCCCGGCCTTCGGCCACCCCTCCCCTTGATGGGAGGGGAGCGGCTGCGCGTTCCATTGCCATACAAAATAGGAGGGGAGTGGCTGCGCGTTCCATTGCTAAGCATGAACTCCCCGACACCCTTGGCGATGGCATCTGGCAGTCAGAACGGAATGTGGTGCGGGCGATGCAGATGCTGGGCGAATGTGAAGCGGTCATCCGAAAAAACGAGCAGGAGATGCGTAACACCATTGTCAGGGCCACCTTCAACGCTACGCCTCAGCCCGCCAATGCCGTCCTCGTGACCAACGAGGCGGGCGACTGCGAAGTCATTGAAACAAAAACCATCATAGAAATATAAACCCCTAAAATCCATACGGCAATGAAAACAAAAAGAATGATCATCGCAGCAGTTGTACTGCAGGCACTCGTGCCAGCCGCTTCGGCACAGAAACAAATCAAGGAAACGTTCGCAGATGTAGAGAAATACTCCGGCGTTACCAAAACTGGAGAGCAGACCACATCGAATGTAGATGCCAACGGCATCAACGTTGAGAGCAGCGTCGTCACCATCAGGGTGAAGGGAAGAGATTATTACCGTGCTGTCTTCGACAAAGTGAAGGATGCCTTCGACAAAGAGGGGAAAAACGCCTCATGGGCTGTGGTTGAGACAGGCCCGGAAGGGATGGGTGTCGACTCAGCCACTATCCATGACCTCGGCTTCGACCGCAAACTGTGGAGCGTCTGGAGGGAAAACGCCGAGCCTGTCCTCGTCGGCAACATGAAGAACAGCTCCTACCGCCTGCAGAACTTCGATGACAAGAAGCATCCGGACTATCGCACCTGCATTGCCGCCGAGTGGAGCAACGCCGACACCCCCGACGTCTATAAGGCACAGCTCGTCTATGTCTATGGCCGCAAGCCCGA
>JAEEGL015171663.1_pt1 | contig 16276 bp, 11 predicted proteins | sample 9134231 | NCBI WGS metagenome assembly JAEEGL01 (sample SAMN16246548, study PRJNA631951) | gut metagenome | biome: gut microbiome; feature: rumen; material: fiber-attached | host: Bos | place: Iran: Karaj | collected 2018-10
CAATACCTACTTCAACGCCAACGGCATCGTGGCGGCGGACCGCAAGCCCCACCCGTCCTACTACGAGGTGAAAAAGGTCTATGCCGAGATGAAGATCGCGGCGAAGGACATCGAAAACGGCGTGTTCACCGTGAAAAACAAGCAGCTGTTCTCCGACCTTTCCGCGTTTGAGCTTTGCTATGTCGTGACGGAAAACGGCGACGAGATCCTGCGTGGCAAGGTGCCCGAAAGCGACTACGCCGACCTCGCGCCATTGTCGGAGCGCGACTTTACGCTCTCACTCGCTCTGCCGAAGACGACGGGCGAAGTGCTTTTGACGTTCTCCTTCCTGCGTAAGGAAGCGACGCGCTACGCCGAAAAAGGCTTTGAGCAGACCTTTGACCAGTTCAAGCTGCGCGACGCCGCCCCTCTGCCGCAGCCGGAAAACGACGGCAAGGTCGTCATCACAGGCACTGAAAAGGACTGCACCGTGACCGGAGATGGCTTCGCGTACCGCTTTGAAAACGGGATGCTGACGTCGCTCAAAAGGGGAGAGGCGGAATATCTGCTGTCCGGGTTCCAGCCGAACTACTACCGCGCGCTGACCGACAACGATATCGACTACTTCAACTTCGCGCCGCCGCTGCAGTTCGCTTCTCCGCACTACGCGTGGAAACGCGCGACGGACAACGCCCGCAGCAAGGCGACCTTCATCCACCAGTTCAGCCACGGCGCGCTAATCGAAACCGCCGTTACGGTCTCCGGCCTCAAGAACGCGAAGGTGATCTACCGCATCTTCTCGAACGGCGCGATCGAGATCACCCACGAGGGCACGGCGACGCGCGATATGCTGCGCTTCGGCCTCAAATTCGAGCTGCCGCGCGTGTTCGACCGCGTCTGCTGGTACGGCCGCGGCCCGCAGGAAAACTACTGCGACCGCAAGACCGGCGCGCGGATCGGCAAATACGCGATGAAGGTCAGCGAACTCGAGCACCACTATATGCGCCCGCAGGAAAACGGCCACCGCACCGATGTGCGCAGACTGGAGATCGACGCCGTGGACGGCAGAAAGCTCCGGCTGACGGCGACAGGGGAGACCCCCTTCGCGTTCAACTGCTTCCACTACACGATCGACGCGCTCGACAAGGCGACGCATATCCACTCGTTCGGACACACCGATCTGACGACGGTCTGCATCGACCAGACGCAGCGCGGCGTCGGCGGAGACATGCCGGGCAGCGCGACACTGCGCGACCCGTATATCATGCACAAGGGGACGGATTACAAGTTCTCGTTCCTGCTGGAAGCGCTCGGTTAAAAATTCGAAAGAAAAAGTTCAGAATTCGTCATTGATTTTGTCAAACTCTTGGCTTATGATAAAAGAGAACCAATCCGGGAAGGAGAACGTAGTTATGAAACAGTTTTGGAAAAAGAGCCTGGCCGCGCTGCTGGCGCTGCTGATGGTGCTGACGATGGCGCCGCTCGCCGTGTTTGCGGGAGACGGAGACACAACCCCGCCGGCAGACCAGACCGGGACGGAGACGCCGCCGGCAACCGAACCCCATCTGAAGCATTCCTTTGAGACGGACCCAATGCCGGCGCCGGACATCCCCGCAAAACAGCCGACCTGCACGGAAGACGGTCACGGCAGAGGCTGGACCTGCAGCGTATGCGGCTACGTCATGTATGAAGACGGCAATTACAAAGCCAAAGGACACGACTGGCAGCTGAAGGAGACCATCACCGCCGCCTGCGGCGTCGAGGGCAAGAAGATCTATGAATGCTCCCGCTGCCACGCGACCGAAGAACGCGACAAGGTCGCCGCGCTCGAGCACGTCTGGGGCGAATGGAAAACGGTCAAGGAGCCGAACAGCTGCACCGAGACCGGCGAAAAGCAGAGACACTGCACCCGCCCGGGCTGCAACGGCGTTGAGTATGAAGTAATCCCCGCCGCCAACCACAAGCCGCAGGAAGTCAAGGAAGTCAAGGCGACCTGCACCACCGCCGGCAACAAGGCGGGCACGAAGTGCACTGTCTGCGGCGAGGTCCTGAGCGGCTGCGAAACCGTTGCGCCGCTCGGCCACGACTATCAGGAAAAGGTCATCAAGCCGACCTGCACCGAAGGCGGCAAGACGACCCACACCTGCTCGCGCTGCAAGGACAGCTATGAGGACAACCTCACCGAAGCGCTCGGTCACGATTACAAGATCAAGACAACAGACCCGACCTGCACCGAAAAGGGCAAGGAAACCGGCACCTGCCAGCGCTGCGGCGACAAATATACCAAGGAAATCGACCCGCTCGGCCACGATTGGGAGATCGTGGAAGCGGTCGCGCCGACCTGCACCGAACCGGGCAACACCGAAGGCAAGAAGTGCAAGACCTGCGGCAAGGTGGAATCGGTCTCGAAGGAGCTCCCCGCCAAGGGACACACCTTCACGACGGAGATCGTGACCCCCGTGACCTGCGAAGCGAACGGTCTGACAAAGAAGTACTGCATCGAATGCAACTACTCCGAAACGTTTGTGGAGCCCGCGACGGGACACAAGTGGGGAGACTGGATCTATTCCGACAGCTTCAAGTGCGACGTCGGCGGCGAACGCTACCGGATCTGCGACAACTGCGGCGAAAAAGACGGTCCCGAACCGGTGAAACCGCAGGGCCACAGCTGGAGCAAGGAATGGACCGTCGATACCCCGGCGACCTGCACGACCAAGGGCTACAAATCGCACCACTGCACCCGCTGCGACGCCAAGAACGATATCACGACGGTCGCGAAGCTGCCGCACAGCTATATCGACAAGGTGACGAAGGCGACGACGAAGAAAGACGGTCTGATCACGGGCGTCTGCTCCGTCTGCGGCGTGGAGAGAAAGCCGATCACCCTCAAGCGCGTCAAGACCATCAAGCTTTCCAAGACGAGCTACACCTACGACGGCAAAGCGAAGAAGCCGAGCGTCGTCGTCAAGGGCGCGGACGGCAAAAAGCTCAGGAAGGACACCGACTACAAGGTGACCTACGCCTCCGGCAGAAAGAAAGTCGGCACCTACACGGTCAAGGTGAAGCTGATCGGCAACTATTCCGGCAGCAAGAAGCTGAAGTTCACGATCGCCCTCGGCACACCGAAGGGACTTGAGGCGGAAACGAACAAGGCGAAGAAGACCATCACGCTCAGCTGGGCGGCGGTCAAGGGCGCGAGCAAGTACGTCGTCTATTGCGCGACCGAAAAGAACGGCGAATACGAGAAGCTGGCGACGGTCAAGAAGGCGGTCTATAAGGCCAAGAACGTCAAGCCGGGCACCTATTACTTCAAGGTCCGCGCGCTGACAACGAACAACAAGGACAAGACGGCTTACAGCGCGTACTCGTCACCTTTAAAAGTAAAAATGGCAAAGTAACAGAACAATAAAAAAAGAAAGCGATCCGCGTGACCGCTTTCTTTTTTCGGGCAAAAACGAAAAATCGATCATCAGAAAAACAGAGAAAAAAAGAGATAATCGAAGATAATCAAAGCATCCGATTTGTATATTGAAAAAGTTTCAAAAAAAGGTTGACAAACGAAATCCGGTGTGATACACTATGTCAGCAATTTGACATCCGGCGCGACAGCGCCAACAATTTGATTGGAGGAAACCAACATGTCAACTTATATGCCCAAAGCCGGCGACATCACCCGCAACTGGTATTTGATTGACGCCGAAGGCCAGACGCTCGGTAAGGTGGCGACCAAGGCTGCCGACCTGCTGCGCGGCAAGCACAAGCCGACCTTCGCGCCGCACATGGACTGCGGCGATCACGTGATCATCATCAACTGTGACAAGATCGTCCTGACCGGCAAGAAGCTCGAGCAGAAAATGTACTATCATCACACCGGTTACATCGGCAACATGAAGCAGGTCAAATACAGCACCCTGCTCGCGAAGAAGCCGGAATTCGTGATGACCAAGGCTGTCAAGGGTATGATCCCCGACACCACGATCGGCCGTCAGGCGCTCACGAGACTGCGCGTGTATGCGGGTCCGGAGCACAACCACGCAGCCCAGAAGCCTGAAAAGGTTGAACTTTAAGAGGGAGGTAACGAACTATGTATGAAACCATTCCGTTCTTCTACGGCACCGGCCGCAGAAAGAAATCCATCGCGCGCGTTCGTGTCTATGCCGGCACCGGCAAGATCACGATCAACGACAGAGATATCGACGATTACTTCGGTCTCGACACGCTGAAGCTCATCGTTCGTCAGCCCCTCAACGTGACCGAACTGAACGACAAGTTCGACATCGTCTGCCGCGTCACCGGCGGCGGCGTGACCGGTCAGGCCGGCGCGATCCGTCACGGTCTTGCAAGAGCGCTTCTGCAGTATGACGAATCCCTTCGTCCGGTGCTCAAGAAGGCTGGCTTCCTGACCCGCGACCCGAGAATGAAGGAAAGAAAGAAATACGGTCTCAAAGGCGCTCGCCGTGCACCGCAGTTCTCCAAGAGATAACAATTTGCTATCTATCAACCTCGTCCGTTTGGGCGGGGTTTTTCTTTTCCCGCACGGAGCTGCGGGTCCTCGCGGCACAGCCGCTGCGGTCGCAGCTAAAAACAGTCCACCGGACTGTTTTCTTAACGCTGCGACAGTTCTCGAAGAGATAACAATTCAGTCTTTTCAAGCAGTTTCTGCATATTTGCAGGAACTGCTTTTCCTTTGGTGTCTTCAGACGTGGATGACAACCCCCAGTTCTACTGGGGGCAATAAATGGTAGCGCCACAATAAAATCGGCGAGCTTTATGCAAGCCGAGATAGAGGCAAAAGCTGTTTATGAAATAGTAGAAACACTGGAGAATAAGGTTTCTGACCCGTTTACGGGTTGCAGTGCGTGTAATGCGTTCAGTGCCCCTTCCAGGGGTTAAGCCAGTAATAGCCCCTTTTAGGGGCAGAGCAAACCGCCGGTTCAACCGGCGGTTATGATTCATCCATGCCCGGTGCGGGTGGTTGTGTCGGAACTGACAGCGGTGGACACTTTTTTGAAAAAGACTTTCATTCTTTGTTTTCATGTGTTAAAATAGATGCGAACGATTGATGTTGGGAGGATTTGCTATGAGAATACATACGCACACATTCATCCGTACACTACTTGCCCTTGCGCTGGTGCTTTTGCTCACATGCGGTCTGCTGCTGCCGGCGGCTGCTGCAGAGGAGGAGAAGACGAAGGACGGCTGGATCCGGGTGCCTGTATCTACTGAAGGTCTCAGTGCGGGCGATTATTATCTGGATCTGACTGCGTTAGATGCGCTTGAGGATCCGTTGACGCAGGCGCAGCTTGCAGAGCTGGAGCAGCTGGACTGGTATGTTGATCTGCGATTCGCAGGGAGCGGCTGGTTGCGGGCGGAAAAAGACGGTGCAGAATATGCACCCGGTTTTATAGATCCGGATACCGTAGCTGCGTGCTTTACCGTTTACGGCGCCGACTGGCAGCCCATCAAGGTCGTGACCTCCACAGATGTGCTTGAAGACGGAGATTACTATATTGAGCAAGACGCACTGGTTCGCGCTGCGTTTGAAGGAGAAGATCCAACGCCGGAAGAGATTTCCGACCTGCTTTCGGACGTTGGCAGCTTCTATATCAACACGACCGCGCCGGCGGATAATCTGTTCCGCTATAAACACTGTGTGTCGCTGTATGGTGACGATTGGGAGTTTTTCTATCCGTTTGCAGATAAAACCTGGGGAATCATCGTTTTTGAAACACCATTCTTTACGGAAAACGTTAAGCGGTGGCAGGCTGCCGACACGCCGGATGTGCCTGATACACCGGATCAGCCCGACACCCCCGACACGCCGAATCCGCCTGAAACGCCGGATCCTCCTGCGGGCGGCGACGGTCTTTGCAAATGGGACAACACAGATCACGGCAATTCTCTTTGGGGTCGCCTGATCACAGCACTGCACACTTTGCTTTTTGAATTCTCGCAGTTGTTCCGCTTCGATTTCAGTTGTTGAACAAATGCTTTCAGCGGGCGCAAATCCCGCAGCTCTGCTGTCGGCTGATGACAGCGCTCCGCGGGGTCCGGCGCCACTTATGCACAGTGAACAAAAAACAATCCACAAAATTAGTGATAAATCAGTTTGCAACTTTGTACAGGATATGATACAATATTCGTTGACAGCTTTGCGGACAGACGGGATACCGCGCCGACTGTGAAGCCGACCCGGGACCGATCCCCGAAAAGAAGAATCGCACCGCGGCTTGTTGTGCCGACAGGTGCAAGGAGGTTATTATTTTGAAAGCATACGATGCGAACCACATCAGAAATATTGCCATTGCCGGTCACACCGGAAAAGGTAAGACCACGCTGGCGGAAGCCATGCTCTTCCTCGCCAAGGCGACCGACCGTTTCGGCAAGGTCAGCGACGGCAACACCGTGATGGACTTTGACCCCGAAGAAAAGAAGCGTCAGTGCTCTCTGTCCACTGCGTTTGCGCCGCTGGAATGGAAAGACTGCAAGATCAACCTGCTCGACGCGCCGGGCAAATTCGACTTTGAAGGCGGCGTGTATGAAGCGATGCGTGCTGCAGAATGCGCCCTGATTGTCACGTCCGCCGGCTCCGGCATGGACGTTGGCGCGGAAAAGGCCATCAAGGCTGCCGACGCGCGCGGCATTGCGAAGTTCTTTGCCATCACGAAGGTCGACGCGGAAAACCGCGATTTCTATAAGACGTTTGAAGCGCTGAAGGAAGAGATCGGCGCCAAGCTGTGCCCGGTTGTCGTACCGCACATGGTTGGCGGCAAAGCGGAAAGCTATGTCAACCTTTGCTCCGGCAAAGCGTTTGCCTATAAGAACGGCAAGGCCACACCGGTGGATATGCCGTCCGATCCGCATTTCGACGAGATGAAGGAAGTGCTTATGGAAGCAGTCGCTTCTGTGGACGACGACCTCATGATGAAGTATTTCGACGGCGAAGAGCTGACGAAGGATGAGATCATCAACGGTCTGACCAAAGGTGTGGAAACCGGCGAAATCTATCCGGTCTACGCCTGCTCGGGCACCACGCTGGACGGCGTGGATCTGCTGCTCGACGCGATCGTCTACTCCGCACCCGCACCGGCACAGGCCGGCGGCGAAACCGCGAAGGACGACGACGGCAACGACGTGGAAATCAAGTGCGATCCGAACGGTCCGCTTGCAGCCGTCTGCTTCAAGACCGTTGCCGACCCGTTCGTGGGTAAGATGAGCTTTGTGAAGGTCGTTTCCGGCAAGATCACCGCCGACGTGCCCGCATATGTGGCACGCACCGGCAGCAGCGAACGTATGGGCAAGCTCATTTCCGTGCGCGGCAACAAGCAGGAAGACATCAGCGCGATCGGCGCCGGCGATATCGGCGTGATCACCAAGCTGAACTCGCTTGACACCGGCGACACGATCTGCGACCCGAAGAAGGTGCTCAACCTCGACGGCGTGAAGTTCCCGGCTCCGTCGCTTTCCATGGCGATCGTCGTGAAGAAGAAGGGCGAAGAGGACAAGGTCGCCGCCGGCCTGCGCCGGATCATGGGCGAAGACCCGACCGTCGTCTTCTCCACCAACGAAGAGACCCGCGAAATGCTGCTTTCCGGCCTCGGCGAACAGCAGCTCGACATCGTGCTTGCCAAGCTCAAGAGCAAGTTCGGCGTTGAGATCGACCTCAAGATCCCGAAGGTCGCCTACCGCGAGACCATCCGCAAGAGCTGCTCCGTGCAGGGCCGCCACAAGAAGCAGACCGGCGGTTCCGGCCAGTTCGGCGACGTCTGGATCCGCTTCGAGCCGCACGACGGCGACGAGCTGATCTTCGAAAGCGAAGTGGTCGGCGGCTCCGTGCCGAAGAACTACTTCCCCGCCGTGGAAAAGGGCTTGCAGGAAGCCGTGCAGAAGGGCCCGCTTGCCGGGTATCCGGTCGTCGGCCTCAAGGCCGTGCTGTATGACGGCTCCTACCATCCGGTGGACTCCAACGATATGGCGTTCCGCACCGCCGCGAAGATCGCGTATAAGAACGGTATGGCGCAGGCCGCGCCGGTCATCCTCGAGCCGATCGGCGACCTGAAGGTCTACATCCCCGACGCCAACCTCGGCGACATCATGGGCGACATCACCAAGAGAAGAGGCCGCGTGATGGGTATGGGCGCCGCCGACGAGCCGAAGATGCAGGAGCTCGTGGCCGAAGTGCCGATGGCCGAAATGGGCGATTTCTCCACCATGCTGCGCTCCGTGACCGCAGGCCGCGGCTACTTCACGCTCACCTTCGCGCGCTATGAAGACGCGCCGGGCAACGTGGCCCAGAAGGTCATTGAAGACGCGAAAGCCGAGGCAGAAGAATAAGTTTTGTTTGCAAAAGCCGCTCCGTGTGGGGCGGCTTTTCCATTTGGAATGTGGAATTTGGAATTTGGAAGGACGCGGGGCGCGCCGCTTTCTTTTGCTTCTTTTTTTTCCCATGAAAGAAAAGAAGGTCACAATCTGTTTACGCTTTGTTTCTTGACCCGCTGCGGCCCCTTGTGTATAATGAGACCACAGACTTCAAAGGAGGCGGCCGCATGAAACGATGGAAACGGTGGTGTGTGATGGTGCTTTCGCTGGTGATACTGCTCTCGGCGCTGCCGTTCGGCGCGGGCGCGCAAAGCGTTGCCCGCAGGGGAATCGACGTGTCGCGCTGGCAGGGGACGGTCGACTGGGCCAAAGCGAAACAGGCCGGCGTGGAGTTCGCCGTTTTGCGCTGCCTTGCCTACCGCAAGGACACGACGTTTGAAACCAACTACGCCGCCGCAACGGCGCAGGGGATTCCCCTCGGCGCCTACGTCTATATGTACGCCACCACGCCGCAGGGCGCCGTGAAGGAGGCGCAGGACGCGCTGGCGGCGCTGGGCGGCAAGGCGCTGACCTATCCGCTGTTTCTGGACGTGGAAGACAGCAGCGTGTTTGCCCTCAGCAGCGAAGCGCTGACCGACCTGATGCTGATCGAGCTGCACATGTTTGCCGCCGCGGGCTACCGCGTGGGCGTCTATTGCTCGCTGAATCATTCCACGAGTGAGATGGACCTGACCCGGCTGGAAAACTGCAGCCGCTGGATTGCCCGCTGGACCTGCTACACGACCGACCAGAACAAAAAGACCTTTACCTTTCAGAATCAGGACCCCGAGGGCGGCAAAAAGCCCGACTGCGAGATGTGGCAGTTTTCCAACGGCGGCAAGGGCAGCGTCTACGGCATGGGCTCGACCTACGTCGATCTGGACTACTGCTACGTCGATTACGAGGCCATGGGCCCCTGCGTGCCGAACGAACACCGCTGGCAGGCGCAGCTGACCGAACGGAGCTGCACGTCGCCGGGCGAGGTGGTGCTGACCTGCGCCGACTGCGGCGAGGTGAAAACGGCGGCCTATACCTTGCCGGCCTTCGGCCACACCGAGCCGGACGAGAACGGCTGCTGCACGCGCTGCGGCGCGCCCTTGACCGAACCGGAGACCCCGCCCGAGGAACCGCCGCAGACGCCGGCCTGTCCCCTTTGCGGCGAAGTGCACCGCGGCCCGTTCGGGTTTGTGATCCTGCTGTTCCATACGATCGCGGCCTATCTGAAAAAAGCGGTTCTGCCGCAGCTATAAGATAAAAAAACCGCTGCATGTTGCGACATGCAGCGGTCTTTTTTTGTTGGTTTCGTTTTACTTCATCAGCTGACGGATGACGGCTTCGCAGTCCGCTTCGTTCATGATCTTCGGCACCGGATAGAGCGGGTTCGCTTCCTTCAGCGCACGCTTGACGAGCGTCGGCAGATCCTCTTCCCTGATCTGCTCAAAGCCGTCGGGATTGTTCATGCGCGCGTTCATGTCGCGGATCGCCTGAATGAAGGCCTTGGCCTTGGTCTCGTCGGAGCCCAGCGTGCAGACGCCGGAGATCTCGGCCAGACGCGCCAGACGGAACCACGCCGTCTTGCCGTAATAGTCGAGAACGTAGGGCAGGATCACGGACATCGCAAGCCCGTGGGGGATGCCGTACATGCCGCCGAGGTTGTGGCCGATGGCGTGGACGTAGCCCACATAGGCGCGGGTGAACGCCATGCCGGCGTAGTAGGACGCCTTGAGCATGTTGCCGCGGGCCTCGAGATCCTTGCCGTTGGCATAGACCTTTTCCAGATTGGCGAAGATGAGCTTCACGGCCTTTTCGGCATAGCGCTCGGTGGAACGGAAGTTGCTTCTGCCGATATACGCTTCCACCGCGTGGGTCAGCGCGTCCATACCGGTGGTGGACGTGATGTGCGGCGGCAGACCGACCGTCAGCTCGGGGTCGAGCACCGCGAACTTCGGCCGCAGCTTCGGGTCGTTGATCGCGTTCTTTTCGTGGGTCGTCGGATCAGACACCACGGCGGCCACGGTCACTTCCGAGCCGGTGCCGGCCGTTGTGGGCACGGCGAAGATGATGGCCGGCTTATGCACCACGTGCAGCAGGCCGCGCATCTTGCGCACGCTGATCTTGGGGTTGGTCACGCGGGCGGCCGCAGCCTTGGCGCAGTCCATGGGGGAACCGCCGCCGAAGGCGACCACGCCCTTGCAGCCGTTTTCCAGATAGAGCGTGCGGGCGTCTTCAATGTTGTCGATCGTCGGGTTGGGCTGCACGCCGTCGAACACGACGTAGTCCACGCCGGCTTCGGTCAGCGCTTCAAACAGACCGTTCAGCAGGTTCAGGCCCATCAGGCCCTTGTCGGTGACGACGAGAACCTTGTCGATGCCCTTGGATTTGATCAGCGCGGGCAGACGCTTCACGGCGCCGGCGCCCTCCAGCAGTTCAGGTTCCGACCAGTCGAAGACGGACTGCACATATTTCATGATGACCTGAAAGCTGCGATAATATGCTTTCTTCAGTTGCCACATGGGAATACACCTTCTTTTCATATTTGTGACAATATTATACAATACTTCCCGCCGCTTTGCAAGAGGTCTGCCGCGGTTTTTCAAAAGAAAACGCGGCCGGCGCACAGGCGTCGGCCGCACGGATCACGGATTACGCGTCGGTTTCTTCCGCCGGTTCTTCCGCCGGCGCTTCGGGCGCTGCGGCGGCTGCGGCGGCTGCCTCTTTCCTTGCGCGGGCAGGGGAGCGCCACAGATGGATAATGCCCTCGTCGTTGAGCAGTTTGAGCATGATCACGAGCACCGGGGTAATCAGCATGCCCAGCACGCCGAAAATCTTGAGGCCGAAATACAGCGCGGCGATCGTGACGATGGGAGAAAGCCCCAGCTGGCCGGCCACGAGCTTCGGCTCGATCACCTGGCGGATCACCGTAATGGCGGCGTAGAGCACGAGCAGACCGATGCCCATGCCGAATGAGCCGGTAATCAGCGAATAGGCCGCCCAGGGCAGCAGAACGGTGCCGGTGCCGAGCACGGGCACGATGTCGATGATGGCGGTGACGGCAGCGATCATGATGATATAGTTCGACTGGAACACGCCGATCAGCCGCAGCACCGTCAGGCCCAGCGACATCTCAATAAAGGTGACCAGCATGATGAGGGCGTAGGCCTTGCCCATCTTGCCCAGCGACGATTTGAGCAGCACCTTGGCGCGGTCCAGATCGTTGCGGCGCCGTTCGGGCACCTGCAGGCGGAAGAACTGCATCACCTTCGGGAACTCCGTGGTCATGAAGCAGCTGGCAACCAGCGTGATCACCACGGCGATCAGCACCGAGGGGATCTGCTTTGCGGTGGAAAGCAGGCTGGTGAGCGGCGTGGTGAGCCACGAAAGCTTGAAGTTGCCGCCCAGCAGGCCGGAAAGCGCGGATTTGGCGGTCTGCGTCGCCTCGGCGCCGGCTGCGGCCGCGGCCTCGGCGGTGTCGGCGGTTGAGGCGGTGAAATAGTCGTTCAGCTTGGCGAACAGCTCGGTTGCGTTTTCGTGCAGCGTTTTGCGCAGGAACTCCGGCAGCTTTTCAATGACGTTCAGCAGCCATTTTTCAATGTTGGCGATGACGTCCTCGGCGTTCTGGAACTGCAGCGACAGATAGTCGATGAAGTCCTGCACCCGTGCAAACAGACGCACGCCGATCAGCGACACCAGCGCCAGCACAAGGAAGACCAGCAGGAACACACAGATCACCGAAGCGGCGCCGTCTTTCAAAAACGTCTTGCGCACCAGAAAGTTCTTGGGCCGCTGCAGCAGTGCCGCCGCCAGAAAGGCAAACAGAAACGGGAAACAGACGCCCAGCGCATAACGGATAATCAGGAATCCGATGGCAACGAGCATGGCGAGATAGATCACGTTGATGATCATGGCACGCCTTTTTTCAACATCTTGCATAGCGGCACCTCTTCGCTTTGTCATATTATACTTATTATACACGCATCGGGAAATGAAAATCAATGGATTTCACAAAATTCAGAAAAATGAAAGAAACCTCTTTGCAAAAGCGACAAATTATGATATGATTATATCACTTTAGCGTGGAAAAGGAGACCCAAAAGCATGAACGTTGCAATCATGGGCTTCGGCGTTGTCGGCTCCGGCGTGGCTGAGGTGATCGCGCAGAATGCGGATCATATCAGCGAACAGGGCCTGGGAGACCTGCGCCTTTCCCATATTCTCGATATCCGCGATTTTCCCGGCCATGCGTTTTCGCGCTATATGACCAAGGACGTGAACGACATCCTTTCGGACGACGAAACCCGCATCGTGGTGGAGACCATGGGCGGTCTGGAGCCGGCGTTCACGTTTGTTTCCGCCTGCCTCAAAAAGGGCAAGCATGTGGTGACGTCCAACAAGGAGCTGGTGGCCAAAAAGGGCTTTGCGCTGCTGGAGCTCGCCCGCGCCAACAACGTCAACTTTCTGTTTGAGGCGGCGGTCGGCGGCGGCATTCCCCTCATCCGTCCGCTGAGCCTTTGCCTGGCGGCCAACCGGGTGCAGGAGATTGTCGGCATCCTCAACGGAACGTCCAACTTTATTCTGAGTAAAATGATAACGGACGGCATGGCGTTCGGCGACGCGCTCCGGCTGGCCCAGGAAAAGGGCTATGCCGAAAAGGATCCCACCGCCGACGTGGAGGGCATCGACGCCTGCCGCAAAATCTGCATTCTCGCGTCGCTCGCCAGCGGCAGCCACGTGTATCCCGACGGCGTTTTCACCGAGGGGATCACCCGCCTGACAAAAGAGGATGTCGCCTATGCGGAAGCGCTCGGCTGCGTCATCAAGCTGATCGCCCGCGCCGTGCGGCTGCAAAACGGGCAGTGGTGCGTCACGGTGGCGCCCGCGCTGGTGCCGGAAAGCCACCTGCTTTCCGACGTGTCCGGCGTGTTCAACGCCTGCGTCGTGCGCGGCGACATGGTGGGCGAGGTCCTGTTCTACGGCCAGGGCGCCGGCAAGCTCGCGACGGCCTCCGCCGTTGTGGCCGACGTGATCGACTGCGTTCAGCATGATGAAAAACGCAGGACCTTCGGCTGGGGCCCCGCAAGGGAGGGCCTGCTGGCCGACCCGATGGAAGCGCCCGCGCGGCTGTTCGTGCGCGCGAAAACGGCAGACAAGGCCGCCGACACGGCGAAGCTTGCCGCCGCGCTGCCCGGCTGCACGCTTTTGGAAAGCGCCGAAGACGACCTTGTGTTCGTCACGCCGGAAGCGAAAGAGGGCGCCTTGCGCAGCGCGGCTGCGGGGCTCGGCCTCGGCGCCGCTTCGGTCATCCGTCTGTTCTGAATATCCGTTATCGAATCTTTACCATATAAATCGGGGTGAAAACCATGGCACTCATCGTTCAGAAATTCGGCGGCTCGTCGGTGGCGAACGCCGAGCGCGTGAGGAACGTCGCGCGTACCATCACCGACACCTATAAGGAAGGCAACGACGTGGTCGTGGTCGTTTCCGCACAGGGAGACACGACCGACGACCTGATTGAAAAAGCAATGGAGATCAATCCCAGAGGCTCCAAACGCGAAATGGATATGCTGCTCACCGCGGGCGAACAGATCTCCATCGCGCTGCTGGCCATGGCGATTGAAAAAATCGGCTGCCCGGTCGTGTCGCTCCTCGGCTGGCAGGCGGGATTCCGCACCAACACGGCACACGGTTCGGCGCGTATCGAAGAGATCAAGGCCGACCGGCTGCTCAAGGAGATCGACAAGCACAAGATCGTGATCGTGGCGGGCTTTCAGGGCATCCACAAGGGCGACGACCTCACGACGCTCGGCCGCGGCGGCTCCGATACGTCCGCGGTGGCGCTGGCCGCGGCGCTGCATGCCGACCTTTGCCAGATCTACACCGACGTGACGGGCGTGTTCACCGCCGACCCGCGCAAGGTGCCGAACGCCAAGAAGCTGACCGACATCACCTATGACGAAATGCTGGAGCTTGCCACGCTCGGCGCGCAGGTGCTCAACAACCGGTCGGTGGAGCTTGCCAAAAAGTATAACGTAGAAATCGAAGTGCTCTCGAGCATGGTCAAAGAGCCGGGCACGATTGTCAGGGAGGTTGCAAAAATGGAAAAAATGTTAATCAGAGGCGTGACCAAGGATATGGACGTGGCGCGGATTTCCGTGGTCGGCATGCAGGACGTGCCGGGCAACGCATTCAAGCTGTTCTCGTCCCTTGCCGCCAAGGGCATCAACATCGACGTCATTCTGCAGTCCGTGGGCCGCGACGGCACCAAGGACATCTCCTTCACCTGCGCAAAGAGCAACGCCGAACAGGCGACCGAGCTGCTCGAGAACATCTTCGGCCTCGAGGGCGCCACGGTCTCCTGCGACACGAGCATCGCGAAGGTCTCCGTCGTCGGTGCGGGCATGCAGTCTCACGCGGGCACGGCGTCGAAGATGTTCGGCGCGCTGTATGAAGCGGGCATCAACATCAGCATGATCTCCACCAGCGAGATCACCATTTCGGTCCTGATCGAAAAAGAGATGGCCGACAAGGCCGTTGCCGCCGTGCACAAGGCGTTCTTCGGTTAAGAAAAGCCGCCTGCGGGCGGCCAATGGCCGCCCCTACGTTTTCCTCCGCGGAAACCTGTTTGTCGTTGCAACAACGTTTCCCCGCGTCATTCCGAATTCCGAATAAAAAAAGCGCCCAGACCCCTTCAGTCTTTGCGCTGCGCACAAAGACAGCTCCCCCAAAGGGGGAGCCTTGTTTTTGTGGCGCCTGCGGCGCATTTTATTGGGGCGCTTTTCTGCTGTTGACTGTCGACTGACGACTGTTGACTGTTTCGCGATCATACGATCGCGAAACCCCCGTCCACGCCGATCACCTGACCGGTGATGAACGCGGCCTCGTCGCTCGCAAGAAAGCGGGCGAGAGCCGCCACGTCGTCGGGCGTGCCCGCGCGGCAAAGGGGCGTTTCGTCCAGCACCGCCTGCCGCGCTTCGTCGGTCAGATGCGCGTTCATCGGCGTGTCGATGAAGCCCGGCGCAATGCAGTTGACCGTGATCCCGGAGGGGCCGACCTCCTTCGCGAGGGCCTTGCAAAAGCCGAGCAGCGCCGCCTTCGACGCGCTGTAATCCACCTCGCACGACGCGCCGACGCGCCCCCACATGGAGGAAACGGCGATCACGCGGCCCGCGTGGGCGCGCAGCAGACCCGGCAAAAGGGCGCGGCAAAGCTGCATCTGGCTTTGGACGTTGACGCGGAAGAGCCGCGCGGCGTCGATCTCGTCAAGGTCCTGAAACAGCCCGACGTGCGCCACGCCGGCGTTGAGAATCAGAACCCCCGGCGCAAAGCCGGCGACGGCCCCGGCGAGGGCGTCTACCTCTTCTTCGTCGCAAAGGTCGCAGGAAAACGTGCGCAGCGTTTCGGGATATTGTTCGCGCAGATCGCGCAGCGCGGCGGCGTTTTTGCCGCACTGGGCCAGCACAACGTCGCCCTGCTGCAGAAAAACGCGGCAAAGCGCAAGGCCGATCCCGCCGCTGGCGCCGGTGATAAAAACGGTTGCCATGGTATCACTTCCCAAATGATTCTGTTGGGATGATACCATACTTTTTTTCATTTTGCAAGCACGCCGTCGTCGTCGCGGGTCACCAGCCGGATATCGGCTTCCTCCTGCCGTCCGCTGTCGGCGTAGACGTAGACCTCCCTGCCGTCCTTGTCGCGGCAGTGCAGGGCGTGGCAAAGCGCCTCGGTGCCGTCGTCGCGCGCAATCAGGGCGGCGCTGTAATCGAGCAGATCCAGCTCGTCCGCCAGCGCGCCCACGGCCTGTTTTCTGGAAACGGTCTGCTGCGGCAGGACGCGGGCGGCGTGGTGCATCAGAAACGGCCGGGCGTCCGCCGCGGCAACGGCGGCGTTGTCGAGCGACACGCTGACGCGGATGCGGTCGGCGTCGTAGGTCACGCCCTTTTCG
>JAEEGL015630401.1_pt1 | contig 16276 bp, 12 predicted proteins | sample 9134231 | NCBI WGS metagenome assembly JAEEGL01 (sample SAMN16246548, study PRJNA631951) | gut metagenome | biome: gut microbiome; feature: rumen; material: fiber-attached | host: Bos | place: Iran: Karaj | collected 2018-10
AGGACCAACACGGAAGGACAAATATCATCTCCGGTTGTAAGCCCTTTTGGAAACGGCAACTGCTGCGCTAACACACGCGAAAACAACTTCCCGCACAGAGCCATCGCCGCAGAGAAATCTTCAAACACACGCACACGGGATGGGCCACTTACACTTTGGGCCCGAAATATTTCCGGCACTTCCGAACCGGGGGAAACAGGTTCTTGGGTAAAGGATATCATGCGGGCCAGGGCTAAACCTGTCGGGCCGGCTTCTTGATAAGCGGTCCACAATTTTTTCAAATAGTCTGCAGATACCACGTCATCCCCATCCACAAAACAGACCGCCTCCCCTTGGGCGTAAGCCAAACCCCTCTGGCGGGCCACAGCCGCCCCTTGGTTGGGTTGTGTAACGATACGAAGATGCGGTAAACGGGACACATACTGTTTGAGTACACCTGCGCTGGCATCCGTAGAGCCATCATTGACGGCAATCACTTCAAAAGAAGAAAATGTTTGCGCGGCCAAACTATCCAAACAGGCCGGCAAATAAGTAGCTACGTTATAGACAGGAATGACAATACTTACAAGAGGGCTTGACGGCATAGATCTTCGTAAGTGTCCAAATAGTCTTGGAGCGAAAAACGGGTAATTACTTCTCGGGCCCGTTTCCCAAACTGCTGACGTAAATTGTCATCATCCATTAGCGTTTCCAATTTACGCGCCAACATATCCGTTTGATGTGCCGGTACCAAGAAACCGTCCACTCCGTCCCGAATAATCACATCCGGGCCCGTGCAAGCAAAGCTAACGGCAGGCAACCCGGCAGACATTGCTTCCAACAGGACAAGAGGAAACCCTTCCGCTCGGGAAGACATGGCAAAAATGGAAGCGTGCGCATATATGGCTGCTAATTCTTTTTGCGGTGCGATAAAATCTACACTATACTGTACATCCAACGTTTCCGCCAAGGCTTTGAGTTCCGCTTCGGCCGGGCCACCACCGACAATAGCAAGCCGCCAATCTTCGTGCGTATCACAGACCCGTCGCCAAGCTTCCAATAAACGGTCAAACCCTTTTTGTTGGGTTAGGCGGCCGACAGCCAACACATATTTCTTTCCCGGTTTGAATACGGCGGGCCGCTCATTAGTTTTTCCTTTACACGGCAGTGCCGGATTATAGACGAGTACCGGTTTCCATTTGGGGAAGAAGCGTGTAAGATATTTTAAATCCCGTTTGGACAACACGGTAATGGCTTTCGCGTATCGTAGCAAAATACTCCGTGCAATACGCCACTTGCGGGAAGGCAGATGCCGCACATCCAAGTGGTCAGCATAGATATACGGAATGCCTAACAATAAGCAAGAGGCCAATATATTAAGCGTAATAAAACTGATAACTACTTGCGGCCGGGTAGCCCGCAGTGCCCAGGTCAATTTCCACACCCGCACCACTCCCCCCAGGGCCCCAACGGTCCGTAATGGGGGTAAACGCAACCGTACCCGTTTAACACTATCGGGTACGGTGTAGAAATCGGGGATTTCATGGTCGTATAAGGTAAGCAGCGTAACCTCATGTCCGCGGGTAGCCAATCCCCCGCACAGGTAGAGCATTGCACGCTCAGCTCCACCACCGCCCAACGAACCAATCACACATGTGATACGCATAGATCCGCTTTCCCCCGTTACGCACCTAGTTCAGGATTTCTGCTACAGTGCGCACAAAGGTTTCAAACGGATACTGATCTTTTAATTTACTGGCTTCCACCGCCATACCTACCCGGCGGCCCCAATTGACCATCATTTCATCCAAAGCCACGGTTAACGGTTCTTCTTCCCCGGCGTTGACAATCACCCCGTTTACGCCATTGGTAATGAGGGAAGTGACCGAGTCGGCCTCGCTAGCCACACAGGGCAACTTGCTGGCCATGGCATCCAACAACATATCCGCCGGTTGTTCTCCCAAAGCCGGGTAAACAAAAATATCCGCATTACGCAATAAACTATACACATCACTTTGGGCCGGAATAATCTCGGTACTGCCTTCCAATTGGTTTTTGGTAATGAAGCGTTTGTAAGCCATTTTTTGCAATCCGTCGCCTACAATCGTTAAATGCCACGTCGTATGAGCCGGGGCCAATCGAGCCCAAGTTTTAAGCAACGTATCAAATCCGCTAGACTTGGCCAGTGGTCCCACCGCCAACAAATTATTTTCCTTTTTAAAACAAGCCGGTTTGCTGTAGTTGTAATGCTCCACCCAAATAGCCGGCGGCAGGATACGCACGGCGTTGGCTCCGTATATTTTTTTGTTAAGCGGCTTATCGCTATCGCCCAACACAACGACCCGCACGGCTTTTTGTAAAAGGGCTTTTTTGGTAGGAGCGGGTTTATCTTCTTTGAAATTTTCATATTCCACATACACAAACGGAATCCCTGCCAACGTAGCGGCTTCACACGCACGCAAATTCATCACCGAGAAGATAACTTCCGGATTGGATTTAGTGAACAAACCCGCCATTCGTTTAGTAGTGGTAAGCGGAGTATATTCTTGTAACGGAACGGCAGAAAAAACTCTCCCTTTTCCTTTGGCTGCCAAAATGTTTACTTCGTGTCCTTGCGTTTGCAACGCCTCGGCTAATTTAACACCCAAGCGGGCCCCAGATTGAGTTTTATTTCCCCCGACACAAACAATTATTTTCATGACCAATTCTCCTTTGTGGATTAAAGACCTCTCTTGTATTGTACATAAAAAGACGGCTCTGTGGCTAAAAATTAAAAAACCGCCCGGAACGGACGGTTAAAAAATCTTGCGGGGACTGGATTTGAACCAGTGATCTCAAGGTTATGGGCCTTGCGAGATACCAGGCTTCTCTACCCCGCAAGGTTATTATAGCAAATTGTTTTTATCGCTGCAAATCCGACCCCGTGCCTTTATCTCCCCCTGTTCCGGGGAACCCACATTTACGCTTGCGGGTGATTCAGCCGATACCACTGCAAAGACAAGATTGTTTTTGCGTCGGTAATTTTACCGGTCTTAATCATTTGGTACGCTTTGGCAAGCGGGATTTTTTTGACGTTGATAAATTCATCGGCATCTAAATCAGTCTTCCCGCACGAAAGACCTGTTGCCACATACAGGTGTTGGACCTCATCGGAAAACGCATTACAAGGATGAAATACCAAAATTTCTTTGAACGATTTGGCCCGCAATCCCGTTTCCTGCTTGAGTTCTGCCCGCGCGCAAGCCGCAAAACTCTGTCCCGGTTCGCGTTTACCGGCCGGGATTTCCAGTGTAGATTGCCCAACCGGGTAGCGGTATTGTTCTACCAGATAAACGTATCCGTCTTGTACCGGCAAAATACCACTGGCACCGCGGTGCTTTAAATACACACGTACCCCTTTTTTTCCGTTAGGCAATTTTACTTCGTCCAATTTTACGTCCAATACTCCCTTGTATAGGGTTTGTGAAGAAATCTTTGTCTCTTTTAATTTACTATAATGTTTCATAGATATATTTTACCTTTTTTAACCGGATTGCGGATAGACGGTTTGGCACCGGCTCCGCGGCAAGGAACATCATGGCCGAATTTGTACAACTGCATAATCACACCGAATACTCCCTCTTGGATGGGATGTTGCGTGTTTCGGAAGATCATAAACCTTCCCAGTTCTTACGCGGCTTAGCCCAACAAGGTATCCCTGCCATGGCTATTACCGATCACGGAAACCTCTACGGAGCATTGGATTTTTATTCCTCTGCCCGGGAAGCGGGAATAAAACCTATCGTCGGTTGTGAATTTTATATTACCGAAGGCAACTACAAAGACAAAGATAAATCCCGCACCGGTCACCTGACGCTTTTGGCGCGCAACTACGAAGGGTATATCAATTTGATGAAGTTAAACTCTCTGGCCTGGGTAGATGGGTTTTATTACCATCCGCGCATTGATAAACACATCCTGACCCAGCACAGCGGCGGGTTACTTTGCCTGTCGGGCTGCTTAAAAGGATTTTTATCCCAATACGTGCGGGAACCGGGTGGATTTGAGAAGGCCTGTGCGTTAGCCAAAGAATATGAAACGATCTTCGGCACAGGAAACTATTACATTGAATTAATGGACCACGGTATTCGCGAAGAAATAGAGGCCTTGCCGCTACTCAAAGACGTCGCCAAACGTACCGGGATTGCGTTGGTTGCCACCAACGATTGCCACTATGAAAAAAAGGAAGATTGGGAAGCACACGACGTACATGTCTGCATCGCAACCGGTAAAACGTTGAGCGATCCGAACCGGATGAAAATGTCTCATGAGTTGTATTTTAAATCGCCCGAAGAAATGTGTGCTTTATTTGCTCATACACCCGAAGCGTGCCAAAACACGTTACAAATTGCCGAAAAATGCAATCTGGAATTTCCGAAACACGGGTTTATCTTGCCTAATTTTGACATTCCGTCGCAATATCCAAACTCGGCAGAATATTTCAAGGACTTATGCCGCAAAGGACTCACCGCCAAAATGAACGGTCACGTACCGGACCATTATTGGAAACAACTGGAATTTGAATTTGACGTCATTATTACAATGGGGTTTGACTGTTACTTTCTTATTGTACAAGATTTCATTCATTGGGCGAGGCAACACGATATTCCTATCGGCCCCGGACGCGGCTCGGGAGCCGGATCGTTGGTAGCTTACAGTTTGGATATTACCCGTATTGACCCGATTCAAAACAAACTGCTGTTTGAACGCTTTTTAAATCCGGACCGCATTAGCATGCCCGACTTGGATATTGATATGTCCGATGCCGGACGGGAACGGGTCATCAACTACGTACGTGAAAAATACGGACATGATAAAGTTTCTCAAATTATCACGTTTGGAACCATGAAAGCAAAATTGGCCCTCAAAGACGTCGCGCGCGTCATGGAAGTACCGTTAGCCGATGCCAACCGCATTGCCAAAATGATTCCCAACGATCCCAAGATGACGTTGGAAAAGGCATTGGAAATCAACGAGCTACGTAACGAGATTACCAATAACCCGCAAAGTAAACGCCTCTTTGAAATGGCACGAAAAATTGAAGGGCTCAAACGCCATACCGGCATCCACGCTGCCGGCGTACTGATCACCAAAGAAGCTGTATCCGAATATGTTCCTTTGGCCCGCGGAGCCAAGGATATTATTACTACCCAGTTTGAAGGAGAACCGTGCTCCAATTTGGGCTTGTTAAAGATGGACTTCTTGGGACTACGTACGCTGACCGTAATTGACAATGCCGAAAAAATGATCCGCGCCCGCCACAATCCGGATTTTGATATTAATAAAATTCCCCTGGATGATAAAAAAACGTACGAAATGCTTTCGGCCTGTCAAACGCTCGGTATTTTTCAGTTAGAAGGCGGCGGTATGCGTGATTTAATTAAGCAAATTCAACCTTCCGAATTTAGCGACTTATCCGCGCTAGTGGCCCTTTACCGCCCGGGCCCTATGCAATCGGGCATGATGGATACATATGTGCGGCGCAAAAACGGACAAGAAAAAATCGTGTACGAAACGCCGCTATTGGAAGAAGTATTAAAAGATACCTATGGGTGTATGCTCTACCAGGAACAAATCATGCAAATTTCCAAACGCTTGGGTGGTTTCACCCCCGGCGAGGCAGACTCCTTGCGCAAAGCCATGGGAAAAAAGAAAATAGATATGATGGAGAAATTCGGCCATAAATTCGTAGAAGGTTGCAAAAACAACCACATTTCCGAAAAAATCGCCTCCCATATCTACGAACAAATGAAGGCCTTTGCCGGATATGGATTTAACAAATCCCACTCGTATGCTTACGCACTGGTTTCGTATCAAACGGCTTACTTAAAAGCCAACTATCCCGTTGAATTTATGTGTGCGGCTCTCACCAACGAAATTGGCCACAATGCTATTGGTGCGGATGATAAAGAAAACAAAATTGTCACTTACCTGGCAGAAGCGCGGAAATTAGGTTTTGAAATTTTACCGCCGGATGTAAATGCTTCGGAACCGAATTTTTCCGTAGAAGAAAAAGACGGCAAAGAATGTATCCGCTATGCTTTAAACGCCGTAAAAAACGCCGGAGAGGAAGCGTGCATCGCGATTGCACAGGAACATAAAAAGAAGAAATTCTCCTCACCGGAGGATCTGTGCAACCGACCGGGTGTCGGGGAATTAATTGGCAAAAAAACATTGGAAAGTTTAACCAAGGCCGGCGCGTTGGATAGCACGTGTCCCGGGCAGGACCCACGAATTACCCGCGCGCATGTGTTGGGAAATTTGGACTCCTTGCTAGAGGCCTCCCACCTAATCGCCCGCGAACGACAAAAAGACACCGGCAATTTGTTCGGGGATGATTTTTCTTCTTTGGTCAGTGTAAAAAAATCCGAATTAGTTTCCACCGCCCCACTTACACGCAACGAGTTATTGGGGTTTGAGAAAGAGGTTTTAGGGCTCTTTTTCAGCGGACATCCTATTGAAAAATACCAACCGTACCTGGCCCAATTACACGCCACCCCGATTGTAGATATTCTGGAAGGCCGTGCCGCCGGACGGCTGAATGTACTGGGCATTATTACTTTATACAAGCGGCGTCAAAACAAGAAAACAAAAAAAGACTGGGCCCAACTGGTCATTGAAGATTGCACCGGATCGTTACCGGTCAATGTATTTTCACGCACGTTTGAAAATATCGGGGCTTTACTTACCCCTAATGCTATTTTAAATTTCACGGGTGACGTCCGGACCGACGACGATAGCGCCCGGATTGAACTTAATTTGCAAGATGTGAGCAACATTACCGATTTGATAGCCGCCATTGCCAAAGAATTTACCGTACGCCTACCCGCCGATTATACTCCCCAACAACTGCAAAAACTGAAAAGTTATTTGGATATGACACGCGGAACTACGGCTGTTTATTTGGAAATCCCTTCAAAGGCAGATCCCTCCAAATATCACCGCATTCGTACGCAAAAAAATATCCTGCTCCATAAGGCACTACTGGAATACATTGAGAATACATGGAACAACGCTTGGACGTTCAAATAAGGAAAACCGCCGGGAAATATCCGTTAAGGTAATGTGTAGTACTCTAATCCACTGCTAATTGTTGTATAATAAACACCCCCTAAACTTTTACAAACTTTCTTAGCAAGTTCCGTTTCGGCCCCGCACCAATTATGTACCGCATGATACATTAATCCTCTCGTAGATTTACAGTACATAGTCAAACTCCGCCCCCCGCTAGACCCATCTTGCAACGTACACCGGATTTTACGGTCAGGCGAAAAAATAGCCTTCCCCTCATTCTCCAGGGTCCATCCGTTGGGAATATCCACATCCAATTCCAAAAAATCAAATGTGTAGTTCCCATTGGCCATGCGATACCGCTCCTCGGCCTGCATGTAAGATTTAGCCAATGTCACCAGTTGTACATACCGGCTTTTTTCCACCGCTACCTGATACTGCGGTACAGCCACCGCCGCCAAAATACCAATAATGAGCACGACGACTAAAAGTTCAATCAGCGTAAAGCCTTTGTTATTACTCTTCACGCTATCATTTTTTAATTGGATCTTCATACCTCTCCCCACCCACAAAACACCCTACAGCAGTATCCTAAAAAAAAAGCCGAATGTCAAGCTTTTTGCGGGGGAAAGCCCCTCGCATCCGAAAACAGATAAAAAGAGAAAAACTAATATAAAATTCAAACATTTGTTTGAATTTTATTCCGTTTATTTTGTATAATTTGTATGTGAAAGACACACGCCAAAAAATCATTCGCGCTGCAGCCCGTTTGTTTGCCCAGAAAGGGTTTTCCGGTACGTCCGTGCGGGATATCGTATCCGCCGCACACGTCAATGTATCGGCTATACGATATTACTTTGGCGATAAACGCAAACTATACCAAGCAACGCTAACCCATTTAGTGCAACAGCACAGTGCCCATGTATGGGGGACCCAAACGGCCCTCCCTACATTAGACGAGGTTCGCACGTACTCCCGCACTCAAACTTTGAATTTATTACACCGGATTCTTGACCATTTGTTAGAGAACGGATTAAACCGCAAAGCCCTGCCCCTGGAGCGTATTTTTACACGGGTAGAATTAGAATCGGCCCCTATGCGCAAGATGTTACTGTCTTACATGGCACCGTTCCAGGAACTTCCCTACAAACTGCTTGCCCGACTCACCGGGCTGGCGGAAAAATCGCCGGAGTTATTGGTGGTTTCCCACAGTATTTTTGGGCAGATTATGCTTTCGGAATGTCACCGCTTTGTGATTTTAGATCAACTGGGCGTGAAAACCATTTCGCCCGCGCTTTGCCAACGAATTAAAAAAGTAGTGTGGCAAAACACGTTGGCCATTTTAAATTCGTATCAAAAAGGAACACAAAAATTATGAAAAAATACGTCTTATTAGCCGCCTTGTGCAGCGTGGTGCTGCCCGCCGCGGCCTTGGATCCGTTGGGGGCTTATCAAGTGCGCCCACCGGAAGGGTGTGTGGATAAAGATGTTACCACCCAAATGCTCACATTGGATGATGTACTGCAAATTAGTTTGTGTACCAATCCGGCTTTAGCGGCCCAATATATGGGTGTCAAAGCACAAGAAGCCACGCTGGGGACTGCGCGTGCAGCTTATCTGCCGTCGGTTACTTTAACAGGTGCGGGGCAAATCACCGGCGAAAAAATTGAGCACGGTCGTTACCAACAAAATGAGCCCCTCACCGGCAAGGCCGAAGCCGCCTGGCTATTATTTGATTTCGGCGGACGGGAAGCCCGCCAAAGCAGCGCACGCGCTTACGTCCGTGCGGCCTCTGCCCAATACCGCGCTTCTTTGCAAGATTTATTACTTTCTGTTCAAACGGCCTATCTCAATTTATTGGCCGCCCAAGAATCGTTAACCAGTGCCAAAGCCAGTTTGGAAACGTACCAACACTCGTATGAAGAAGCCCAGAAACGGTATAAACTGGGTATGGTTTCGTTGAGTGATAAATTGCAAGCCCGGACCCGTTACGAACAATCGTTACTGACGGTTGTCCAACAAGAAAACCAAGTAGAACAAGCCCGCGGGAACCTGGCTATGCTACTCAATTTGCAACCGGGAACCTCACTCATGTTGGAAGCCCCTGTTTTTGATGACAACCTAACGCGCTTGCCAACCGAAGACGTACAAACTTTAATGAAACAGGCCCTTGCCAACCGCCCGGAACTATTGGCCCAGCAATATAACCAGGATGCCGCCAAATCCAACTTGCACGCAGCGCGGACCCGCATGATGCCCACGCTAAGCGCCACGGCCTCTGCCATGTTAGGAGACAATTGGAAACATCACCAACTGTACGGCGTACAAAACGGCGCAGGGCTTGCGCTTTCGTGGCCGATTTTTTCGGGCTTTTCCAATATGTATGCGGCCCAACAAGCATCCTACTCTTATAAACAGGCGCAAAACCAAACCCAACAAGTTAAACGCCAGGTAGAAAATGAAGTATGGCGCGCTTACCAAAATTACAAAACGGCCGTCAGCTCCTACTTAATCAGCCAAACGGTTTTGGAAAGTGCCGAAGAAAACCACCGGGTCGCGTTTAAATATTACGAAGTAGGTAAGACCGACATCATTAATCTGCTGACGGCTGTTGCCCAACTGGCTGATGCCCGGCAAAATAAAATTACCGCTTTTTATAATTTACTGTTAAGTAAAGCAAATCTGTATAGAAGCATTGGGGAAAATTAATTATGAATAAAAGAAATGTAAAACGATATCTTATTTACGTCGCTATATTTATTGTTGGCGCGTTGCTCGGTGGGTACATCACCCCGAAATTATTCGGTGGGAAGCCGGCAGGCATGATGCCCGGAGGAGCCGGCATCAATAGCGTGCGTGTCATGCCGCTTGTCAAAACGCCGATATTGCTTGGCAAAACGTTTATCGCCAAAGTGGAAGCCATTAATGCCGCCAACATCACGCCGGAAGTATCGGGTTATATTGATGAGGTCCGTTTTAAAGACGGTTCCTTTGTCAAAGAGGGAGATGTTTTATTCGTCATTGACCAAGCCCGCTACCGCAATGCCGTTGCCGTAGCGGAAGCCGCCCTGGAAAAAGCCAAAGCCAGTCTCAAGCAGATTCAAAGCAACTACAACCGTGAGGAAGCGTTGTTCAAAGACAGCATGCTCTCCAAAGCCGATTTGGAAATGGCCGAAAGTAATTTAGCCACTGCCAAAGCCAACGTCAAAGCGGCTCAAGCTAGCCTGGATTTAGCCAAATTAGATATGGACCGCACCGAAGTCCGTTCCCCGATTAACGGCTATATCGGCAAGGCTTTTAAAACAAAAGGGAACCAAACCGCCGCCGGAGACCCCCTGGCCCGCGTCATCCAAATGGACCCAATCCGTGTAGTATTTTCCATGACCGATAAGGAACGCTTGTCCGGGCTGGATCAATTGACAACCGGCACGCCCGATTTGCAAATCGCACTCCCCAACGGAGAAACTATAGAGATGCCACATGCGACGGTTTTTGCGGATAACGAAATTAACGCCCAAACCGCTACCATCGCCGTTTACGCCCAGACCGATAACGCCGCCAACAAACTCATTCCCGGCAACTACGTCAACGTAAAAGTCAGTTTGGATAAATTGCGCCCGGTACTGCTCATTCCGCAAACAGCCGTTTCCCAGGATGCTATCGGACAATATGTTATGACAGTCAACGCCGATAATGTGGTCGTACAAAAATATGTAACGCTCGGCGATGTAATTGACGGGAAATACATCGTGGTCAACGGGTTGGAAGAAGGCGATTGTATTATTCCTATCGGCCAACAGAAAATACAAAACGGCCAGAAAGTTACCCCGAACGTTATGAACACCCCACAAACGGCGGAGGAAAAATAATGTTTGCTAAATTTTTCATCAAACGGCCCCGTTTCGCAGTAGTTATTTCACTTATCTTGTGTTTAGCCGGAGCCATTGCGCTTAAAATGTTGCCGGTAGCCCTGTATCCGGAGATTACACCACCTGAAGTAATGGTTCGGGCGGTCTATCCCGGAGCCAGTGCCGAAGTAATTGCAAAAACCGTCGGTATTCCCATAGAAAACAGCGTCAACGGTGTGGAAGACATGTTATATATGTCCTCCAACTCGGCGGATGGTTCCTATATGCTGACTGTTACTTTTCAGCCCGGCGTAGACCCCGATATTGCCCAAGTAAAAGTACAAAACCGCGTGTCACAAGCCTCGCCTTTACTTCCGCCGGCCGTTACCGCCCAAGGGCTCACGGTATTCCGCCGTTCGTCCAACATGTTAGGATTGGTGGCATTCAGTGACCCTACCGGGAAAATGAGCACGCTGGAAATCAGCGATTACCTGAATAATAACGTCCAAAAGAATTTAAGCCGTATTACCGGCATCGGTGAAGCACAAGTATTCGGTGCAGCCAAAAGTATGCGTGTGTGGTTGGATGCGGACAAAATGGCCGCCATGAATATTTCCGCCGCAGATGTCAAAACGGCCATTTCTACCCAAAACTACCAACCGTCTCTGGGGAAAATTGGTGCGCGGCCTAACGACGGGACGGCCCTCGTTGTATATGCCTTACAAACGGAAGGACGGCTTAACTCGGCCGAAGAATTTGAAAAAATCATCGTCCGCACAGATGCCCAAGGCGGGCTTGTACGTTTATCCGATATTGCACGGGTGGAAGAAGGGCAAGAAAGTTATTCCCACGCAGCCGCTATCAACGGCCACGCCACTATACCGATTTTGCTCAACCTCTCTTCCGGAGCTAATGCATTAGCTACTATTAAAGAAGTCCGTGCCGAACTCAAACGGTTGGAAGAGTTTTTCCCTAAAGGACTCACCTACGAATTTGCCTTTGACACGACCGATTTCATTAACGCTTCCGTACATGAAGTAATTATCACCTTGCTTATTACCTTTTTCTTGGTGGTAATCGTCTGTTACGTATTCTTGCAAGATTGGCGTGCGACACTCGTACCGGCGGCGACAATTCCCGTATCGTTACTGGGTACATTTGCCGTAATGATGGCCTTGGGGTACTCCATCAATATGTTTACGCTGTTCGCCCTTGTACTGGCCATTGGGTTAGTGGTGGACGACGCTATCTGCGTGGTAGAGCGCGTGATCGTATTGATGAACCGCGAAAATAAAACTCCCGTAGAGGCCGCCACACAAGCCATGGAGGAACTCTCCGGCGCGCTGATTGCCACAACGCTGGTGCTGTTAGCTATTTTCGTACCGATTACGTTTATGGGCGGCATTACCGGTAAAATTTATACTCAGTTTGCCGTAACCATTTCCGTAGCGGTATGTTTCTCTACGTTAAATGCTCTCTCGCTCTCGCCGGCTATCTGCTCCACCATGTTACGCAAAATCCCGGAAACCAACTTCTTTATATTGCGGTGGTTTAACGTGGCTGTACAACGCGGGGCACGGGCCTACCGCGGTTGGGTACGCCGTTTGGCACGCAAAGCGGTTATCGTTATGTTGTTCTTGGGTATCGTGATTGCGGACGTATTTCTGTTAAATGTCTTAAAAACCTCGTTTATCCCTCAAGAGGACCAAGGCGTTGTGCTTATGAACGTACAGCTTCCGGAAGGGGCAACGTTTAACCGTACCGAACAAGTCATCAAACAGGTGGAAGAGGTCATTAAAGAAACCCCCGGAGTGAAGCGGTTTACACACATTATCGGGTTCAGTTTGATGAGTGGCGCGGGAGAAAACGTCGGGTTGGTATTCGTCGCGTTAGACCCGTGGGACCAACGTAAACAGGAAAACTTCCTAGTCAGAGGTTGGAAAAAATTACGTGGGAAACCGGTTACGGATAAATCGCAAACAGGTATTGTCAATCGCTTAAATGCACAGTTTGCCTCGTTCACCGATGCATCCATTATGGCTATAGAAATTCCGGCTATTCCCGGTCTGGGCACTTCCGGCGGGTTGGAAATGTTAGTACAATCGCTCAATGATTTTGACTACCAAAAGTTAGCCAATGTGACCAACATGATGAGTTTTAAAATGATGAGCGATCCCTCTGTGGCTTTGGCCTTTACCACCTTCCAGGCCAACACACCCAATTTGTTTTTGGATGTTAACCGCACGAAAGCAGAATCCATGAAGGTGCCCGTTTCCAGTATTTTTTCCATTTTGGAAAATTATCTGGGTTCGGCGTATGTAGGGGACGTAAACTTCGGCACACAAATCAACAAAGTAATTATCCAATCCGAAGGGAAATATCGCATGACGCCGGAAAACATTAACAAAATGTATGTTACCAGTGCAACCGGCGAACTTGTTCCACTCATGGCCTTGGTGGACATGAAAAACATTCTCTCTCCGCGGCAAATTACGCGATACAACCAATATCCGGCCGCATCTGTCCGCGCCAATGCCGCACCCAATGCCAGTACCGGCCAAGCCATGAAAAAAACCGAAGAAATTATGAAACAACTCCCGCCCGGTTATTCGTACGAATGGACAGGCATGAGTTACCAGGAAAAACAAAACCAAGGCCAAATCAATACGTTGATTTTGTTGGCGGTTGTGTTTGCGTACTTATTCTTGGTAGCGCAATACGAAAGTTGGACCATCCCGATACCGGTGCTGATGTCTGTGGTAGCCGCGGTAGGAGGCGGCTTGTTCGGGCTATGGCTGACCAGTTTATGGATGCCGGGTTTCTCGCTAAGTATTTATGCGCAATTGGGGTTGGTATTACTCGTCGGGTTGGCAGCCAAGAACGCTATTTTGATTGTGGAATTTGCTAAGGACGAGCACAAATCCGGTACGTCTATTTTCCTATCCGCTTTAGACGGGCTGACCCAACGGTTCCGCCCCGTACTCATGACGGCATTTACGTTCATCCTGGGTATGGTTCCTATGGTACTAGCTACCGGAGCCGGAGCAGCCAGCCGCCGCGCACTCGGAGTGCCGGTATTCTACGGGATGCTCATTGGTACGCTGGCCGGGTTACTGTTGATTCCGCTATTCTACTTATTGGTACAAACGTATGTGGAAAAATGGAGCCGGCGCCGACGGCAACCTGCTCCTCGTACAACCGAGATACGGATTAGATAAAATATATTTGTCCGTACAACAAATGTTCAGAAGCAAAACTCCCCGGGTGTTCCCCGGGGAGTTTTTCATCCGTTAAAAATTCCTACACTAACTTCCCGTCTGTCCGTGATTAGACCCATAATCACACCCGCAACGAACCGGGTATTTGTGAGAACAGGGTACCGGCCTCCATTCTCCATTTTTTTCACAGATGAAACGGTCCCCTATTAAGACGGCATCCCCATCTTGGCATGTGGGAGCAGTACTCAGCGGACCGGTGGGACAAGTTTCTATACATTCACCTGTATAATAGAACGAAAAATCGGTTTCGCGACTGGCTTGATTTTCTCCGTTTGTGGGCAAAGAGGTCGCCACTTGTGTCAAATGGGCAAAATTCGTCGTGTATGGCTTACTGAGTGCACAACGCGCTTCTTGTTCTGTGCGGATGGCTGCCATAATTTCTTCCGCCTCTGTCGTTTTGCGCGTTTCCATGATACGGGTGAACTTCGGCAACACCAATGCCGCCAGTATGCCGATAACAATAACTACAATTAACAATTCTGTTAACGTAAATGCTTTTTTCTTGTTTTTCATAACACGTCTCCCGGAAAACAGGGAGCATACCCCTTTTCCCTTAGTAGAATAAGCCTAGCAAAACAATACAACCCTGTCAAAGATTTTTACTCTTAAAAAACCCCCGCAAAATACATTTCTGCGGAGGTTGCTTACGAACTATAAATTGGATCAGTTTACTTTTCTTGCAACTCCGCCACCTTCATATTTTCCAATTCTTCAATCAAACTCATTAATGTCGGTTGCAGTTTGTTGACATACTCCTGTTCAAAGGTCCCGATACGCGCCTCTAAACTAGCCAGCTGTTGGGCTAATTCGCCATTGGCCTTTTCGCAACGGATTTTCATCTCTTCCAGTTGGTATTGCAACTCTTTCATTTTTTCCTTTACATCCGCCATTTCCAACGCAGAAGAACCCTGGGCGGACTGCAACACCGCCGCACGCGATTTAAAGGACGCTTCCGCCGCACCGGACGTTACCGTCATTTCTTCCACGGGACTGTCAAAATCCGTTTCACGCGCGAGCGCCGCGCGGTACTTGGCCGTAAATACGAACAAGAGAATAAAACCTACTACAAAACCACTGGCTTCTAAGAAAAGTGTAGTCTCCATAACTCACATCATACCATATTTCAGCGTGATTCACACACACTTTTATTTATTTGTGTCCAACAGCCACAAAACATACCGCAAAAACCACGGCACACAAAACCAATGTCGCGCAAGTACGACCGACCGACCCGAAGCCCGGTCCCCATACGTAAATTGCCGCGCCAAACAATGCCGACGCAATAAAACCCGTGATGTTCCATTTTACATACATATTATTTAATCACCGTTCCGGTCTGCCCCGTTTGATAATACACAATGCGGATTTCAATGCCTTTTTCTTTGGCCAAACGTACCGCATCCGGGTGCAAGACACTCGCTCCGTTCAGGGCCAATTTGTACATTTCGTCAAAATCAAGCACTTCGTATCTTTGGGCTTTTTCATCCTTGTTGGGGTCGGCAGAGTAAACACCGTCCACGTCTTTAATCATTTCCACGTGGCTAGCCCCCAATTGAAATGCCAAAAATACTGCGGATACGTCAGACCCACCCCGTTTCAAGGTGGTAATTTCTTTGTTTTCGCCAATCCCTTGAAAACCCGCCACAATCGGCACATGTCCGGCAGAAATTTCTTTTTTTAAGCGGTCTCCTTTCAAGGTTAAAATATCGGCCCCCGTATGGGAAGACGTGGTAATAAGCCCGATCTGTGACCCGGTAAGCGAGACCGACGGCACCCCCACCGCTCGAAGCGCAATAGACAAAAGAGCCACACTGACGCGTTCGCCGGTAGTAATAAGCATATCTAACTCGCGTTTATCGGGCTCGCGCGCAATGCTATAGGCATGGTCCAACAAAACGTCTGTCAAATTACCGTTGGCAGAGGCCACCACCACCGGGATAAACCCGGCTTCATAACGGCTTTTAATCAGTTGGGCCGCCAGCAGCAATTTTTGTTTGTTGGCCAGCGTGTTACCGCCGAATTTCATCACGCAAACTTTCATATCAGTTCCAATTCTCCCGCAATTTTTTGATGGCTTTTTTGACTTCGGGCTTTAATTTGGGATCTACTAAATCAATAAAC
>JAEEGL016161137.1_pt1 | contig 16276 bp, 19 predicted proteins | sample 9134231 | NCBI WGS metagenome assembly JAEEGL01 (sample SAMN16246548, study PRJNA631951) | gut metagenome | biome: gut microbiome; feature: rumen; material: fiber-attached | host: Bos | place: Iran: Karaj | collected 2018-10
CCGGGGTTTATTTTGTTATAATGATTGGAGGAGGAATATGGAAGAACTTGTTAAGAATTTGTCTGGGGTGTGGTATCTTGCGACGGCCGAAGATGGCCAGCCGCACGTGAGGCCGTTTGATAAAGCGGCTGAAGTGGGCGGAAAGCTGTATATTGGCACAACGAATACTAAAAAAGTTTATGAGCAGATAAAGAAGAATCCAAAGATTGAGATTTATGCTCCGACTGATTTTGTGCCATGCCGCTTCGAAGCTCAGGCATTTATTGAAGAAAACGCTGACGTGGCAGAGGAGGCCTTTGAAAAAATGGGGAAGGCTTACGATCCAGAAACATCTATCGCTCTCAGATTAGAGAATATCAAGAAATAATAAAAGCGGCCGTAACGGCCGTTTTTTAGCGGTTGTCACCGGCGCCGTGGATTTGGTTGCGGACGCGGCGGCTTTCGAGTTTGTTGAGATTGTTTTTGGCAACGATAGAAAGAGGAGTTTCTAAATAGCGGGAGAGTCCGGCTACATACCAGAGAACATCGCCGAGCTCTTTTATGACTTCGTCCTTGTCTTCTGGGGAAATGATGCCGTTTTTATCGCGGAGAATCTTTTTGATTTTGTCGGCCGTTTCGCCAGCTTCGCCGACGAGACCAAGGACTTTCTCGGAGAAACCAATAGAGGTTGGGTCCATAGTGGCATTTGAAGTATCATATTGCTTGGATTGCTCTTGGTATTCGTCTAAATTCATGTCTTTATTATAGCACTTTAAGAAAAACAGGGGTAAAGGTGGTATAATCGGGGCATGGAAGATACGCGCAATCTTGTTGATGAATATAAAGGCATGACAAATGAACAAGTTTTTGATGCGCTGTCGAAAAAGCGAAATAGTCTTGAGGTTGCGATCGAAAATGTTGAACACGATTTTAATATCGGCACTGTGGTTCGCAATGCGAATTCGTTTAATGTGAGTAAAGTTCATATTATTGGGCGTAAAAAATATAATCGTCGTGGTGCGATGTGTACGGATAAATATCTCGAAATTGTTCATCATGAGACTTTGGAGGATTTTTTACAGAGTCAGAAGGGGAGAGAACTGGTTGCGATCGAGAATAACACTCCTCGGGCTTTGCCGCTTGGCGAGAAGAAATTTGGTGATCAGGTTACGCTAATTTTTGGTTCAGAGGGTAGCGGGATTTCAAAAGAATTACTCGAGGCTGCTCAGGATGTGCGCTATATTGAAAGCTTCGGCTCGACCAGGTCGGTCAATGTCGGGGTGGCTTCGGGAATCGCGATGTATGAATGGGTGCGTCAACGCGTTATAATAAAAGCATGAAAATTTTGCAGCTCAATGCCTGGACGGGTAGGATAAAATACAACATCGTTAATTTTATCAGGAATAATGATTTTGATGTGATTTGTCTTCAGGAAGCGGTGTGGACGGAAGACGACGGAGAAGAACTTGAATATTTCTTCGCAAGCCTTAGACAAATTCAGCAGGCGAGCGGACTTTCTTATGTAGAAAAAGCTTCGCATTGGGGAATTAGCCTTGGCGGAAAGAATATTGAGCGGGTGGAACAGGGGAATGTGATTTTGTCTCGTTTTTCGATTAAGAAGGCTGAAATCAGGGAAATTAGTGGGGTTTATGACGAACGATTTATGTCGAACGTCGACGAGGTGAATAATCAGCTCTATACTGCTATTAGGGTTGAGCTCGAAAATGGGCTAACGGTCCTCAATTATCACGGTTTTTGGCGTAACCAGCCGATGGGCGACGAGGTTAGCACGGAGTGCATGAAGCGGGTGGCCGAGATGATTAAGGGTGCTAAAGGGCCGGTTGTGATGTGTGGCGATCTGAATTTAGTTTATGAGGCGCCAGCGATGCGAGAGCTCGATTTTTTGCATGATCTGACTCATGATTTTGGGATAAAAAACACGCTCGTGAAATTGAAGGTGAAAAATGACGTTGCGTGCGATCATATACTGGTGAATGATAAGGTGAAGGTGAATAGCTTTGCTGTATTGTCAAACGAGACGGTGTCGGATCATATGCCGCTCGTGGTAGATATTGAGATATAACAGGGAAAAAGACAAGAAAAATCGCCTTTTTAGGGGCGATTTTTTGGGTCATACTTTCTTAAATATCCTCGCAGTTTGTGAATATTTAAGTTTTATCTATTATATATCACGAAACGAATATTGTCAATAGCGTTTTCCACAAATGGTGGAAAAGGGAAAACTAAAGTGTTCGGTTTTTATTAAGCAGAAACGTATTGACAAAACGGAAGCGGTATGGTATAATAAACATATGCACTCTGATTGGGAGTGGTTTTGATATTAATATTCGGTGGGCAGATAGGAGTTCTAGGAAATGGCTGGAACTAAAGCTGGCGGCATGAAAGCTGCTGCTACTAACAAAGCTAAATACGGCAAAGAATTCTATGCTCGTATTGGTAAAAAAGGTGGCGAAAACGGTCACACCGGTGGTTTCGCTGCTAACCCAGCTCTTGCTCGTATTGCTGGTGCTAAAGGTGGACGTATTTCCCGCCGTGGCCCAGCTGCTAAATAAGTAGCTAGGGAAAAATAGACTCGTTTCTCGGGTCTATTTTTTTATCTCTCGCAATTTGGGCAGTGGTATTTTCCGTCTGGGGTTTGGTAGCGGGTGAGGCCACATTTTTTGCATTTAGACTTTTGGTGGAGCCAGTTTCGGTAGCTGTCTAGGTCGTCCTCGACGAGCGTTTTGTTGATTTTGACTTTCATGGAACTAGCGATTTTTTCGGCCTCATCCCAGGCGGCACGTTCCATTTTGAGGCGCTCGACGTCGGTTTTGTAGCCACTATGTCCGAGGATGGCGTGGCCGAGCTCATGAAGGATGAGGGAATCAAATTCGGGGTCGTTTGGATCGAAATAGATGGTTTTTGGAAAACGAAAGAGAAAACGTTTGCCAGCATGGAAATTGAATTCGGCATAGGTTTTCTTTAGGGTCTCGAGAAGAGTATCTACCATAAGCGTATTGAACAAATAATTTATACAATTAGTATAGCATGAAAAATTGGTTGAAAAAGCTGGACTTTTCAGGGGAATTCTGATAAAATTAAGGGAATTTCAGGTTCATTCAAAAGCAGGGGGATTTTTGAATGGGCCTGAAGAAAGGAAAATATAAGAATGGCAAAATCTGCCAAATTAACTATGGATGAACTTCTTGCTGCTAGCGAAGATTCATTCAAACATGTCGCTGCTGGCGATACTGTTAAAGGGACGGTTCTTTCCGTCAAGAAGCATGAGGTTTTGATTGACCTTGGTGCACAAGGTGTTGGTCTTGTACCTCGCCGCGAGGCTGGCTTCGCACGCAACTTGAACGTTGGTGATGAGGTTACTGTCTCTGTTATCGAATCAGAAATGGAAGATGGTTACGTCCTTCTTTCACTTCGCAAAGCCGTCAAGGATAAAGGCTGGGATGAAATCCAAGCTAAACTCGACAATTCTGAGATCGTCGAGGTTACTCCATTTGACGCAAACCGTGGTGGTCTCCTCGTTGAATACGAAGGTATCCGTGGTTTCCTACCTGTTTCTCAGCTTTCTGCTGAACACTATCCACGTGTTGGCTCAGCTGACAAGGACGAAATTTTGCAACGCCTCAACTCTCTTGTTGGCAAGGCTATTAAGGTTCGTATCCTTGATGCAAACAAGAAGGAAAACAAGCTTATCTTCTCTGAGAAGGAAGCTATCAAAGATGGTCTTCAAGAACGCTTTGCTGAACTCAAAGTTGGTGATACCGTCAAAGGTGTTGTCACCGGTGTTGTCGATTTCGGTATCTTTGTAAACGTTGAAGGCATCGAAGGTTTGGTTCACATTTCTGAGATTTCTTGGGAACGTGTCAATAACCCATCCGACTATGTTAAGGTTGGTGAAACCATCGAAGCTAAGATCATTGCTATCGACAAGGAACGCTTGTCACTTTCTATGAAGCAACTCGTTGAAGATCCATGGATCTCTGAGGTTGCTGACCTTAAGAAAGGCTCAAAGGTTGAAGGTACTGTTACTCGTATCACTCCATTTGGTGCATTCGTACAGATTTCTCCAGCTGTTGAAGCATTGGTCCACGTTTCTGAACTTGGTGAAGGCTCAGATGTTGATCCTGAGAAGATCTTTACCTTGAACGAACGCAAGAGCTTCAAGGTGCTTGATGTCGATAAAGAAGGTCGTAAGATCTCACTTTCGATTGTTAAATAGCACAATACTTTAATAGCAAAACCCCTCTTGAGAGACGCTTGTTCGCTCCTGTCGTTACAGGGCGAACTTCGCTCTTTCGCTCCTCGTTAGTCACGGACGCTCTCAAGAGGGATTTTTGTTACTAAATTCATGTGTGTTATAATAAAAAGGCTATGAAAAAGAAAGATTATCAAGAGCGTCCTTGGCTCAAATATTATGAAGATGGCGACATGCGCCCGAACCTTGAATATCCTGACTGTTCGATGGTCGACATGGTGCTTCAATCTGCTGAAAAATGGCCAGATAACATGGCATATTCATATTTTGGTCACAAGGTAACCTATAAGAACTTTGTTAAAAAGATTGAGAAAACTGCAAAAGCTCTCAAGAACTATGGTGTTAAGGAAGGCGATCGCGTGACGATCTGTATGCCAAACACCCCTGAAAGCATCACGATGGTTTATGCCGTCAACATGATTGGTGCAGTGTGTAACATGGTTCATCCACTTTCTTCCGAGAAGGAGCTTGAATACTACATTAAGGTCTCTGACAGTAAATACGTGCTCGTGATCGATGCAGTTTTCGACAAGATTTATAAGTGCCGAGATACGGCCAATCTTGAGCGTATCATCGTGGTGCGCCCATCAGATGGTCTAGGTTTCCTCAAAAAGAAACTTTATCGCGTACTTCATGTTAAGAAGGTGAAACTTCCAACCAACGATTCACGCGTGGTTTTGTGGGAAGACTTCATTGCTAACTCATATTTCTATCAGGGCAATTATTACGAGAAGCGTGGTGCGGATGACCTCGCGGTGATTCTTTATTCTGGTGGCACTACGGGAACGCCAAAGGGAATCATGCTCAATAACTTGAGCTTTAACGCACTTGGTATGGGGGCAATTGAGGTTATTAAACCATGTGTTCCTGGCGCAACCATTCTCTCGATTCTCCCTATCTTCCACGGCTTTGGTCTTGGCGTTTGTATCCATATTCCACTCTGTGGCGGTATGGGCTGTGTGCTGGTTCCAGCATTTTCGAAAAAGCAATTTGCTGACCTTATCCGCAAAAATGAGCCAACCTTTATCGTTGGTGTTCCTACACTCTTCGAGGCTTTGCTCGAGACGAAACTAAAAGAGAACGAGCTTGAATGTGTGAAGGCCGTGGTTTGTGGCGGTGATGCTTTGAACCAGACTTTGCGCAACAAAGTTAATGACTTCCTCAAGGCTCATGGCTCAACAGCTGTGATTCGTGTGGGTTATGGCCTCACAGAAGCAACTGCTGCAACTTGTCTTTCTCCTGAAAGAGCTTGTGATGAGGGTATCATCGGCGCTCCACTACCGGACAACTACTTCAAGATCATCAAGCCAGATACATTCAAGGAATGTGCAGTTGGTGAAGAAGGTGAGATCTGTATTAATGGTCCATCCGTGATGATGGGATATCTCAACAATGACGCTGAAACGGCTCAAACTCTTCGCGTTCATGATGATGGTAAGGTTTGGCTACATACGGGCGATATTGGTGTGCTCAAGAAAGATGGCTTCATCTACTTCGCGCAGCGCCTCAAGCGCATGATTATCTCTTCTGGATACAACGTTTATCCAACTCAGCTTGAGACAGTTATCAACTCCCATGAGGCGGTTCTTACTTCGACTGTGATTGGAATTGATCACCCATACAAGGGCCAAGTGCCAAAGGCATTCATCGTTTTGAAGCCTGGCTATAAGGCTGGTAAGCGCATCGAACGTGAGATTCGTGAGCTTCTCGAAAGAAACGTGCCGATTTATGCACTTCCAACTGCTTACGAATTCCGTGATAAGCTCCCAACGACCTTGGTCGGTAAGGTTGCTTTCAAGAAACTCGAAGAAGAAGAAAAGGCAAAAAAGAAATAATAAAAGGCCCCGCACAGACGGGGCTTTTTAATGTGCTCATGGTATAATAGTTATAACAATTAAAAAGGAGAAAAATGAAAACCTTTAGCAGAATGATATGGGGATTTGCGCTGATCGCGCTCGGTGTTATTATCGGCGGCAACGCAATGAAATGGTTCGATATCAATATTTTCTTTGATGGGTGGTGGACACTATTTATTATTGTCCCTTCCGCAGTTGATGTAATCGCAAAGCGTGAGCTTAGCTCTCTTATTGGCGTTCTAGTTGGCGTAGTGCTTTTACTCGCATGCCAAGATGTCGTTGATTTTGGTGATATCTGGAAATTGATTCTCCCAGCCGTTTTGATTTTGATTGGCCTTTCTTTCATCTTCAAAGACGTCTTCAATTTTTCGAAGAAGAAGGAAATCGATCATTTGAACGATGTTGCTGGCGACAAAACAGAATACAATGCTACCTTTTCTGGTCAAAACATTAAGGTTGATGGCGAGTTTAAAGGCGTGAAGCTTTCGGCAATCTTTGGCGGAATCAAATATGACCTTTCCGAAGCTAAAATCAAAGGCAAACAAGTGCTTAACTGTACTGCCGTGTTTGGCGGAATTGATATCATCTTGCCAGAAGACGTGAATGTTGAAGTCGTTTCTTCCTCTGCCTTCGGTGGTGTTTCTCGTAAACGCGTAAACAAAGGCGATGGCTCGAAGATTGTTTATATTAACGCTAATTGCGCCTTCGGCGGAGTGGACATTAAATAATGACCGCTTTTCAGAAGATAATTAAGTATTTCGCGATTTCGCTCGCTGCGGTCATAATCGTATCGATTGTCTCGGGAATTACCTTCGGAATCTATGTCGCAGGGAACGTTATCGGACTAATCCGTAGTGACGATCCTGAGGTATTAGAAAACCTGGAAGTGATCTCCGGCTCAGAGAATGCTTCTGCTTCAAAGCTTGAAGTCGAGCTTGGGGCAATGAACTTTTACATTAAGAAAGGCGACGAGTTCAAAGTCGAAGCCAATAAATCCGATGTGAAGTTTGAAGTAAAGGACAATGTTGCCTATATTAAGGATGACACACGCGGCGGTTGGTTTAACTTTGGCTCAATTAAGGGAAGTATTGTTGTATATATTCCGGGCGAGAGTGAAATCTTTGAAGGTGTCGTGATTAAAGGCGGAGCTGGGGTGATTAATATTGATGATCTAAAAACCCGTAACCTTCGCTTTGATATGGGCGCCGGAAAAGTCTTGATTTCAAATCTTGAGGTAACTGACGAAGCCAAAATCGACGGCGGCGCAGGGAAGATTGAGATTCTTGGCGGCACTATTCGTGATCTTGATCTAGATCTTGGTGTTGGCAAAACGGATATCCGTACGAAGTTGATCGGTCATTCCGAAATTGACGCTGGTGTTGGAGCTGTCAACATTTCTTTGATTGGCCCTAGTAATGATTACGAGATTAAAGCCAACAGAGGTTTAGGTGGCATTTCGGTTGATGGTCAAGACGTTTCCGATGGTGAAACTATTGGAAACGGACTAAACTTCCTTAAGATTAGTGGGGGCGTTGGAAGCATCGACGTGAAGTTTGGCGAATAATTGTTTGACTTCATCTAAAAAAGGACCGCACAATGTGCGGCCTTTTTGACAAGCTAATTGTCGTTAACTTTCTTAGTATTTGTAGGTACATATTTAAGTACAGCTTCTATGTTGCCTTCAACTTCAAAGAACCTTTCTCTTGCATCCCTTGGGGAACGTACGCTTGTTGGGGTGAGCACACCCCGCTCTTCTTCGGTTAAAAACGACTTGTTCTGATTGGCCATACCATCACCTCCCATTTTTTTGGCCTAACAAATGCTACCTCTGTATTATACCATGGGGCTTTAGGGATAGCGAGGTTTAATTCTATTGACAAATTTAGATTTTTATAGTATAATTATAGGTAGAATTGATATTTGTACTTTTAGAAGGGGGTGATAACTATGTTCTATGCATACACAACAGAAGAAGGTCAGCTTGTGAGAGCAACAAGATTTAATATTCGTGAATCACTTAACCTAATTCAATCTTTGCCTGAAGGTGAAAGTATAGTAGATGTTGACGCAGAGATCACATATGATACGAATGAGTTTAGGGAAGACTATGTAATTAACGGATGGGCGTACAGAACAGTGAAGACTGAAAAGGTTGTTCGTGAAGGCGAGAAGTATCATTTAACATGCAAGTGGAAGGAAGAGGTATTCGTGGTGACAGTTACAATTGAAGGACGTTGGGTTATCGTTGAAGATCTGAGCAGCATTCCGCTGCTTCAATAAGAATTACCTCTCCCGGTACGGGGGAGGTTTTTGCTTGGTGCGCCTGGTATCGATACAGCAACCAGAATAAAAAATAAGACCCCTTGGGTCTATTTTTTATTCTGTGGCTCCCCCGGCCAGACTCGAACTGGCAACCTCGAAGTTAACAGCTTCTTGCTCCACCATTGAGCTACAGGGGATTATTGCCTTATTATAGCATAAAATTTCATTTTGTGGTAAAATTAATGGAAGATTTAAAGATTTTTTGTTGTAGCCAAAAAATTATGGCTAGACAGAACGTGTAAAAATAGAAAGGAGCTAGCAAATGGAAAAGAAAACGATTCAAATTGCCGGTTCGATTACTGTCGATGAGCTAGCGAAGGCACTTGGGCTTTCTGTAACCTCACTCATTGGCGAGCTATTCAAAAATGGTATTGTGGCGACGATTAATCAGCGCCTTGATTTTGAGACTGCATCTATTATCATCGATGAACTTGGCATGGAAAACGTAGTTCTTGAGCGTAAAAATACTGCAACCAAGACTTCTGAAATCCGTCATGAACTTTCCGATAAAGCGATTGCTCGTCCACCAGTGGTGGCAGTGATGGGTCACGTCGACCATGGTAAAACTACGCTCCTTGATACGCTTCTTGATAAGAAAACTGCTTCTGGCGAGGCTGGTGGTATCACTCAGCACATTTCGGCTTATCAGCTTAAATACGAAGATCGCTGGATTACTTTTCTTGATACTCCAGGTCATGAAGCTTTTGCAGCAATTCGCCAGCACGGCGCAATGCTTACTGATATCGTGGTGATTGTGGTGGCAGCGGATGATGGTGTGAAGCCACAGACTGTTGAGGCAATCAAATTCGCGCAATCTGCGAATGCGAAAATTATTGTTGCAATTAATAAGATCGACCGCGAGGGTGCTGATGTGCCGCGCACAATGGCAGATCTTTCTCAACATGGTCTCCAGCCAGAGGAGTGGGGCGGCGATATCACGATGGTGCCGGTTTCTGCAAAGCTCGGAACGAATCTTGATAAGTTGCTTGATATGATTTTGCTTACAGCCGATATCGAGGAGCTCAAGGCGGACGTTGATATTCCGGCCGAGGGCCTTGTGATTGAATCTCATATGGAAACTGGCCGTGGTTCTGTGGTCAACCTTCTTGTGACTGGTGGGGAACTAAAAGTTGGTGAGTTTATTGTGGCTGGCTCGACTTATGGCAAAGTTCGTACGATGCTAGATTGGCGTGGTAAACCAAAGGGTAAGGCAACGCCTTCAATTCCAGTAACAATTACTGGCTTTAAGGAGCTTCCAAGCTTTGGTGATCGTTTTATTGAGGTGGCGGATGAAAAGACTGCTCGTAAGATGGCACTCCTCAATGCGCAGGCTGCAGCTGACGAAAGCGCCTCGGCTAACGTGACTTCTACTGACCTTCTTCGCATGATGAATACTGCTGATAATTCGAAGACCTTTAATGTTATTATTAAGGGCGACGTGCTTGGCTCGGTTACTTCTGTGGTTGATTCTTTGAAGTTGATCGATACGAAGGGCGAGATTACTCTTAATATTGTTTCGACCGGCGTTGGCGACATTAATGAAAACGATGTCTATATGGCCGCAGGTGAAAACACTGTGGTTTATGGCTTCAATGTTTCGGTGCCAATCAATATTTCCAAAATGGCAGCCCGCGATGGTGTGAAGATTAAGACTTACAAAGTGATTTATGAATTGCTTGATGATGCGAAGCACGAAATGGAAGACTTGCTCGATGCAGAAATCGTTGAGGAAGACCAGGGCGAGATGAAGATTAAAGGTGTTTTCCGTACCGAAAAATCATCAATCATCGCTGGTGGCGAAGTGCTTACTGGCGTAGTGAAACCTGGCATGCTTGCTCGTGTAATTCGAGACAAAACATATATTGGCGAGGTTGAAGTTACTTCCGTTCAGAAGGAAAAGATGGATGTTAAAGAACTTGCAGCTGGTGAGACTGGTGGTCTTGCGCTTAAGACTGAACACAAGATTGCTATTGAACTAAATGATCGCTTGAAGTTCTTTACTCGCGAAACAAAGAGGAAGACATTATAAGCATAAGCCTATTGATTTTTTAGGCAAACTCGATACAATAAAGCTATGGAATTTAATGATGCATTTTTGGCGGAAGTTGGTCTTGCAGCTATGCCAGCGGAACAAAAGAAAGACTTTTTGGAGTATGTCCAAAGAGAGCTTGAAATTCGTATTGGCGAGCGTATTTCTAAAGGTCTGACTGAAGCGCAACTTGCTGAATTTGATGCAATTACCGACAAACTTGAAGCTGCTAAATGGCTCGAAAAGAATCGCCCAGATTATCGTGAAATTGTAACGCGAACGATTCAGGAAATCAAAGAAGAAATTCGCGCAAATAGCGACAAATTGTTATAAACAATTGCCCCGATAAGGGGCGATTTTATTTTGCGTAACCGTTTAGGAAAGATTTTTGGTCCATTGGTTTTTTGCCGGCTGGCTGGAGGATGTCGATATCGACGAATTTACCGTCCTGACACTTTAAGGAAAGTTTGGATGGGGAATCGGAGAGGTGGGCCTTCAAAATGATACATTCCTTGCCATAAAAAACATATTTGGCTTTTGGAAAGTTCTCGAACGCGACGATTTTTCGGAAAGTTTTTTCGGCAGTATCTGTTTCTGGGGTAAGAAGAGACATAGATTTGTCGAATTTGGTTGTGAAAGTTGCTTCGTCTTCGTTTTGAGGGGTTGGTTCTGGAAGATTTTCGAGGTATTTAACTAGCCAATTGGCGCCGGCTTCGGCGAGGGTTTGGTAAATTGTGGTTTTATCTAGTTCTAGGTTTTTGAAGGTGGTTTGATAATAGATTGGTCCTGCATCCATGGCCCTCACGAGCTTCATGATGGAAACGGAAAAGTCTTCATCTCCAGACAAAATAGCGGTTTCGATTGGAGAGGCACCACGATATTTTGGGAGGAGGGAAGGGTGAATATTTAAGATGCCTTCTGGGTCGAAGAGATTTAGAACGTCACTTTTTATCATTACTCCAAAAGAGGCAAGCACGCCATGAATATCTTTATCTTCGGCTTTTAGTGTTTTGACGGTTTCAAGATCTTCTTTGGTGCGGGCATGAAAAACGATGTCGAAATGTTTTTCGAGTATTGCTTTTGAAAAGTCTGCAAGGGGACCGTTGCCAAAGAAAATAATTTTAGTCATCGGGAAAGAGCTCTTTGTTGTTTTCGATTTCTTTGTCGTAATCTTTGATTTGTTGGAGGTCGCCGTTGTCGTCCATTTCATAGAAGGCTTTTTTGTCTCCACGGGCGCGATCTATGAAGAGGATGCCGTCGAGGTGGTCGATTTCGTGTTGAATGACACGGGCGAGATCGCCTTCAGCCTTGATGCGAACTTCGGTGCCATCTTCGAGCATAGCTTTGATTTTGATCTTGGATGGACGATCGACGAGGGCGTAGATTTTTGGAACCGATAGACATCCTTCGTAGTCGCGACTAATTTTGCCTTCGGCTTTGATAATTTCTGGGTTCAAAAGAGCGGTAAATTCGGCGTTGTCTTTGTTATCCATATCGTCGCGGACGATGATGATACGTTTCATGGCGGCCATTTGAGGAGCGGCCATTGCAGCGGACAATTCATAAGGATGCTCTTTTTCCCAGTCGAGGGAGAGCTTTTTCATGTCGGCAATAATTTGATGGATTTCGTCGTTGATTATGCCAACCTTAGTAGACTTCTCGCGAAGGCGAGGGTCCGGTGTAGTAATAATCTTTTTCATTACTATATATTATATCATAAAAGGGATGGCGGGTCGAGGGTGATGCGGAAAGCAGGGTCTAGAGTCTTGAGGGATTCAGTGAGTTTTGACCTGGATTTAGCACGAATAACTAGTTGCCACGTGTAGCCGTTTTTGTCGTGTTCGTGAAAGGCTGGAGTAGGGACAGAAAGATGGAGGCCATCGATTTTGCTTAAGGCTGTTCTTGCTTCACGAATCTTTTTGATGGCTAGCCCTTCGGTTTTGTAGGTGATTTCAATTTTAGCAAGGAATGAGAAAGGTGGGAAGTGAGATTTTTTGCGACTTAATAATATATGGTCGATAAAGGATTCATAATCATTTTTGACGGCGGCTTTGATTACTTCGGAATCAGGTCGGAAGGTTTGAATGAAAACGTTGGTGTCATCGATATGGCCGCGACCAACGCGACCGATGACTTGCGTAATGAGTTCGAAAATACGCTCCTCGGATGAATAATCTGGCAGGGAAAGGCCGGAGTCAGCTTGAACGATGCCAACGGTGGCGAGGTTTTTTAGGTCAAGGCCTTTAGCCACGGTCTGGGTGCCGATAATGATGTCGATGTCACCGTTTTTAACTTCGTCATAGAGAGTATCTAGGGAATCGCTTTTCTTATTGTCCGCATCGAAGCGGGCGATTTTGGCAGACTTAAAGAGTTTCCTTAGTTCGGACTCGAGAAGTTTGGTACCAAAACCTTTATGAAGGATGTTTGGTGAACCGCATTTTGGGCAAGAATGTGGCACTTTTTCGTGGTGGCCACAGGTGTGGCAAATGAGCTCATAAGTATCGGAATGAAGAGTGAGTGGCAAGAAACAGTTTGGGCAGAGAAACTCTTCGCCGCAACTTTCGCAAATGGAGAGAGGAGCGGAACCGCGGCGGTTGTGAAAGATCAGAGTCTGACGATGGTTCTTTAGATTTTCCTCAATAGATTTTAATAGATTGTTGCAGAAGTAGCGGTTTTTTAGGAAGTTGTCACGGTTTTTGAAATCTATGATTTCGATTTTTGGCGGCTTGGCGGTTTTGATAGCTTTTTCTTTTAGAGTAATTAGGGAACCACGTGACGAGGCTAGGTAATAATCTTGGGCGAGTGGGGTAGCGGAACCTTCGATGCAATCGATTTTGAGGGTTTTTGCGATAAAACTCGCAAGGCGAAGGGTAGAATATTTTGGAGTGTTTTCCTGGAAGTAGGTAGATTCATGGCATTCGTCGATAATGATGAGGCCGAGGTCTTTTAGAGGTGCGAACAGGGCAGAACGTGGGCCAATGATGATTTGGGGTTCGTTTGTATTCAAGATGCTTTCCCATATCTTATGACGTTCGGACTCGGTTTGACGAGAGTGGATGAGGGTGATCTTAGTGCTAAATGTGTCCTCAAAAACCCGAACAAGTTGGCTAGTTAGGGCGATTTCCGGCACCAAAAGGATGGTGGATTTGTGCTCTTTTAGGGCATTTTTAGCCATTTCTAGGTAGATATTAGTTTTTCCGCTACCAGTCACACCATGAAGCAGTTTGGTGGCTTCTGGGGCTGTTTTTAGGGCTTCTAGGGCTATTTTTTGAGCGTTATTGAGCGGAATAATAGGCAATTTTTGGACTTGTTCGGTTTTTTCTTGGTTTGACGCTTTGGAGACACGGCGGGATTTTGTGATGCCGTTTGGCAGGACGAGACTAACAATGGTTGGCATTGGCGTCAAATAGTATTCACTCATCCAAACAATGAGTTTTAGTAGGTGGGTTGGCAGTGGGGTTGAATACAATATTTTTGAGATTGGCTTTGTGGGGAAGTCTGGTTGAGCAACTTTTTTGTATATGATGCCGAAGGTTTTGCTGCGTCCAAGCGGAATTTCGACGATTTGTCCGATTTTGATGGGCTCTTCTGAAGAATAGGTCAAAAAGCTGGCGTTTTTGTTGAAAACCTTGCCAGGAATCACCTCATAGAACATGTATATATTATATACCACTACTCTGTTTAGTGCATTTGTTGTAATTTTTACAGAAAATTCGTCAGGCATGGTATAATGAAACTAAGAAAAGCGAGGTTTTATGCTAGATATGTTAGTCACTTCCAGGGTGAGGAGGAAGATTATTGTAGTCTTTGCGAAGTATCCGGATTTTAAAACGCATGTCCGGGGCTTAGCTAAACTAATCAAGGAGGATCCGGGGAACATTCAGCGCGAGTTGGCAAAGCTGACGGCGGCGAAGTTTTTGATTATGACGAAGAAGGGAAACACTAGGATTTATCAAACCAATAAGCAATTCCCAATTTTGAAGGAGCTTCAGAGCATTGTCATTAAAAGCCAAAAAGGCAGTAGACCGAGCAAGACCATCAATTAGAAATCGTTGATTCGTGGGAAATTCTGAGATTTTTTCGTAAATAACAGGGGTAGAGTGTGAACAAATTATTTGAACAACTTGTCGAAAAGCGGGGAATCAAGGAAGATTTTTTGCATCCGAAATATGAAACCCTTGGTGACCCATTTTTGCTTCCGGACATGGAAAAGGCTGTGAAGAGAATCGAAGACGCAGCTAAAAAAAATGAGAAAGTATTAATATATGGCGATTACGACGCGGATGGTGTGACGTCGAGCACGCTCATGGAGGAGGCGCTGACGCTGGCGGGGATAAATGACATCGAGATTATGCTGCCAGACCGATTTGTAGATGGGTACGGTATGAGCTCGAGGCTCGTAAAAAGGGCAAAAGACGAAGATAGGACACTGGTTGTAACGGTAGACTGTGGCTCGGCAAACAAGGAAATTGTGGCGGAACTAAGCGAGCTCGGAATTGATACGATTGTGACGGATCACCATGAGTGTCCGGATGAACTCCCAGAGGCGGTGGCAGTAGTGAATCCAAAAAGGAAAGACTACGAAGGGTTTCGAGATTTGGCTGGTGTGGGGGTGGCATTTAAGGTAGCGCAGGCGCTTATGAAGCACGGAAAGATCGCTGAGGGGCGCGAAAAATGGATGCTGGATCTAGTTCTTATTGGTACGATTTGTGATAGTATGCCACTCGAAAATGAAAACAGAATTCTTGGTTTTTATGGGATGAAGGTGCTTTCTAAGACGAGACGGGTGGGGCTGCAACAACTTCTTAAAAATGCCGGCGTAAAAAGATTAAATGCTGAGGCGATTGGTTTTCAGATTGGGCCGAGACTGAATGCGGCGGGGAGGATTGAATCGGCGGACTTAGCACTAAATCTTCTAAGAACAAAATCGCGTGTGGAGGCGGCGAAGCTCGGAGAAAAACTTGAAGAGCTAAATAAGAAACGTCGTGATGAGCAAAAGTCAGCAGTGAAAGAAATTGCCGAGCGAGGCATCAAGGATGATCCGGTTATTATTGAAACCGGAAAGTGGCATGAAGGAATATTGGGCATTATTGCAGGGCGATTGGTTGAGGAATATAAGAAGCCGGCGTTTGTTTTGTCGGAAGTTTCTGATGGAATCTTTAAGGGGTCCGGGAGAAGCTTTGGCGAGTTCAGTTTGGCGGAGGCGCTAAACTTTTCTCGCGACTTTATTATTAATGGCGGCGGACATGCGGCGGCGGCGGGGGTGAAAGTCTCGGGCGAAAAGTTGTGGCAATTCCGTGAGAAAATCAATGGGTATTACAGAAGCTTGAAACTAGAAAATCAGGAAAGATTCTTAAAAAAGAAAGCTGATATTGAGACAGAAGATTTGGGTGATTTTAACTTAGAATTGCTCGAGGAATTGGAACAACTTCAGCCGTTTGGCGATGGAAATACGGAACCAATTTTTGAGCTAAGAAATGTGGAGATTTCGGAAGTGAGAAGGTTGGGTGAAGAAGGGAAGCATTTGTCGCTTTTAGTGCGCGGCAAGGACGACAAAACCCTAAAACTCTTGGCTTTTTCTGCGCCAAAGCAGTGGCTCGATTCTGAACCGGGAGACAAGGTGAATATTTTAATTCAGATCATGGAGAATGAATGGAATGGAGTGCGCTCGGTAGAGGGGCGAATCCTGGACGTATGCTATAATTAGACCATGAAAATTTTATGGACTGATGGAAGCGCATCACCGAACCCGGGGCCTGGTGGATACGCAGTGATTGAAAATGGTAAGCCGGTTTGCCTCGGGCGCGAAAAGGATTC
>JAEEGL016620840.1_pt1 | contig 16276 bp, 17 predicted proteins | sample 9134231 | NCBI WGS metagenome assembly JAEEGL01 (sample SAMN16246548, study PRJNA631951) | gut metagenome | biome: gut microbiome; feature: rumen; material: fiber-attached | host: Bos | place: Iran: Karaj | collected 2018-10
CGCGACCGGCTATACGAAGGAAACCGCCATGGACGAGGCGCTGCGCTGCTTAAACTGCAAAAACATGCCCTGCGTCGGCGGCTGCCCGGTCAATATCCATATCCCCGCCTTCATCGCCAGGGTAAGAGAGGGCGATTTCGAGGGCGCCTATCAGATCATCCATGAGACCAGCACCCTCCCGGCGGTCTGCGGCCGCGTCTGCCCGCAGGAGACCCAGTGCGAGGCAAAATGCGTGCGCGGCATCAAGGGCGAGCCGGTCGGCATCGGCAGGCTAGAGCGCTTTGTCGCGGACTGGCACAACGAACACGCGCAGGAGAACCTGACGTCCCCGACGCCCAACGGCCACCGCGTCGCCATCGTCGGCTCCGGCCCCTCCGGCCTGACCTGCGCGGGCGATCTGGCGAGAAAGGGCTATGCCGTGACGGTCTATGAAGCGCTGCACACCGCAGGCGGCGTGCTCGTCTACGGCATCCCCGAGTTCCGTCTTCCGAAGGCCATCGTGGCCAAGGAGGTCGAGGCGCTCGAGGCGCTGGGCGTGAAGATCGAGACCAACGTCGTCATCGGCAAGACCCTGACCGTCGACGAGCTGTTCGAGATGGGCAATGAAGCCGTCTTCGTCGGCTCCGGCGCAGGTCTGCCGCGCTTTATGAACATCCCCGGCGAGAGCCTCAAGGGCGTGTACTCCGCCAATGAATTTTTAACGCGCTCCAACCTCATGAAGGCCTATCTGGACGCGCCGGTCACGCCGATCATGAAGGGCGGCCGCGTCGCGGTCGTCGGCGGCGGCAACGTCGCCATGGACGCGGCCAGAACGGCGCTGCGTCTGGGCGCGGAGAAGGTGTACATCGTGTATCGCCGCTCCATGGAGGAGCTTCCCGCCCGTGCCGAGGAGGTCGAGCACGCCAAAGAGGAGGGCATCGACTTCCGTCTTCTCAACAACCCCGTGGAGATCCTCGGCTACCAGAACCCGGACAATCCGCGCGACGAGAAAAACGGCTTCGTCACCGGCATCCGCTGCATCCGCATGGAGCTGGGCGAGCCGGACGCGAGCGGCAGACGCCGCCCGGTCGAGGTCAAGGGCAGCGAATTCGAGCTCGAGGTCGACACCGTGGTCATGGCCATCGGCACCTCCCCGAACCCGCTCATCAAGAATACGACGAAGGGGCTTGAGGTCAATTCCCACGGCGGCATCATCGTCAACGAGGAAGGCCTGACCTCCCGCGAGGGCGTTTTCGCCGGCGGCGACGCCGTCACCGGCGCGGCCACGGTCATCTCCGCCATGGGCGCGGGCAAGGTCGCGGCAAAGGCGATCGACGAATATCTGTCCGCGAAGCAGGCATAAAAAACAAGGGAGCGAAGGGCAAAACGCCCTTCGCTTTTTTTGACGGTTTTTGCGCCGACACTTGTATTTTTTCGAAAGAAAAAGTATACTTTTATCAGAAGAGGCTGCAGCACGAAAAAAGAAAAATCAAAGGAGGGCTTGCCATGTTATGTCCGAACTGCGGGTATGAGATCGCCGACAACAGCCAGGTCTGCCCGTACTGCGGGGCCGCGGTCAACGTCCAGCAGCCGGTCTATCCCAACCAGGCGGGGTACAATCCGCAGGGCGCGTACGGCGCCCAGCCGGGGTACAATGCGCAGCCGGTCTATCCCAATCAGGCGGGCTATTACCCGCAGGGAAACGGCAATTCGTATGCGCCGCCCGTCTATGTCCGCAACGCCGCGGCGGAGCCCGACGGAAAATACAAGCCGCTCGGCGCATGGGCATACTGGGGCCTGTCGCTTCTGTATACGATCCCGCTCATCGGCTGGATCTTTGCGCTCGTGTTCGCCGTGAGCGACAAAAACATCCACCGCAGGAACCACGCGCGCGCCTACTGGATCGGTGTGCTGATCGCCGCGGTCCTCGTCGCGATCTTCTACGGCACGATCCGCTCGCTTGCCGGATCCCTCATCTACTATCTGCAATAAAAAGAAAAGCCTCGGAGCCTCCCGCGTCCGGCGGTATTTTGAAGAAGAAAAGGAGCGTCTGCCGTGAAGATAGCCGTCGTCTATTATTCCATGAGTGAAAACACCGCCTATGCCGCGGAGAAGATCGCCGCGCGCCTCGGCGCGGACTGTATCCGCCTGACGCCCGTGAAGAGCATCCCGGATAAGGGCTTCCGCAAGTTTTTGTGGGGCGGAAAAAGCGCGCTGATGGGCGAAAAGCCGGAGCTTGAGCCCTATACCTTCGACGCCGCGCAGTATGACGCGGTGATCTTCGGTACACCGGTCTGGGCGTCGAGCCCCGCGCCGCCTCTGCGCAGCTTTATCGCGCAGCAGCTGCCCGCGCTTTCGGGCAAGCGCTTCTTTGCCTATGCCTGCCTCATGGGCAGCGGCGCGGAGAAGACCTTCCGGAAGCTTGCCGAGCTTCTCTCCGTCGAAAGATTATCCGCCACGCTCGCCCTGATCTCCCCGAAGGACGCGCCGAGCAGCGAAAACGAGGAAAAGATCGAAGCGTTCTGCAGGCAGATCGAAAGCATCGCGTGAAAAACCAAAGGAAAAATAAACGGTATCCGGCGCGTCCCGCGCCGGATATTTTTATGGAAAAAACGGCGATCCGAGCGCCGCGCTTTTGTAAACAATCTGTAAATATATGCTTTTGTTTATAATTCGTTCGCAATTGCGCAGTATACTGCGGGCAGAGGGTGGGTGTGAATACCCATGCCCTGGAGCATGAACCACGAACCGCCGCAGGGGTCCTGCGGCACCCGGCAAAGGAGCAAAGCGATGATTCTTACACAGCAGGGCGTACGTCATAAGGTCTTCGGGAGCGGGCAGATCCTTTCGCTCGACGACGCTTACCTGATCGTGCGCTTCGCATGCGGCGAAAAACGCTTCGTCTTCCCGGACGCGTTCGGACAGTTCCTGCGCTTTGACGACGAACAGGCGCAGGCGCAGGTGACCGAAATGCTGGAAGCGAAGCGCGCTGCGCGCGGCGAACGCGCCGAGATCCTGCTTCTGCAGGCGCACGAGGCGCGGGAAGCGATGAAGGCGCAGGAGACGGAGATCCTGATCCCCGCGCAGATCGCGGAGGAAGCGGTATACGATACGGAGGACACGGACGATTACGCGGTCTTTGATCTGAGCGCGTTTCATCTGCGGACGAGCATGAACCGGTAAATCGGGCGTCCGGGCGCCGGAAAGGGCTTGCTTTTTTCGGGTCCGGATGATAGAATCGTAGAAGAAAGGTTATAAAAATCGCCCAAAGAGCGCGCTTTCCGCGCTCTTTGGGTGGCTTTATCTTGTATTATGAGACAATGGCTTAGCAAAGTGATGTACGGCCGCTACGGCGGCGACAACTTCGGAAGGTTTCTGTCTTTCGCGTCTTTCGTGCCGCTGCTGGCCGCACTTGCGGTCCCGGGCTGGCCGAAATTCGTGCTGTGGGGTGCGGCGGTCGGCATCATCGCATACCAGTATTTCCGCATGTTCTCCCGCAGGACGGACGCGCGCCGCAGAGAAAACGCCTGGTATATGAAAAAGCGTCAGGCGGTCACGGGCTTTTTCGCCGCCGTGCGCGGATGGATCCGGCAGGGCAGGAGCTACCGCTTCTTCCGCTGCCCGAAGTGCCATGTCTGGCTGCGCGTGCCGCGCGGACGCGGGAAGATCCGCGTCACCTGCCGCGGCTGCAATTATCAGTTCATCAAGAAAAGCTGAAACGGGGAGAGGATCGGTATGGCCGGACACGACATACGGCGAAGCAGCCGGAAGCTCGCGCTGTGCGGCGTCATGACCGCGCTCGGCGCGGCGCTGATGCTGCTGGGCGGCCTGTTCCCGATCGCGACCTATGTCGTGCCTTTGGCGGCAGGCGTGCTTCTGCTGCCCGCGCGCACCGAGTACGGTACGGGCACCGCGCTTATGCAGTGGCTGGCGACGGGCCTGATCGTACTGGCTGTCGGCGTGGACAGGGAGGCCGCTTTTTTCTATATCTTCCTCGGCTATTATCCGGCGATCAAGCCGAAGCTGGACGCGCTGAAGCCGCTTGCCCTGCGCTTTGCCGTCAAGCTTGCGCTGTTTGCCGCGGCGACGGCGGCGATGTACGCGTTTTTGTACTTCGTCCTCCAGCTCTCTGCGGTCATCGAACAGATGGCGGAGGCGGGCTTTTTCATGGGCGCGCTGTTCTTCGTCATGCTCATCGCCTGCATGCTGATCTATGACGCGGCGGTCGCCGCCATAGAGTCGCTTTACCTGAAGCATCTGCGCCCGAAGCTGAAATTCCTCAAGTAGACAGAAAAGGAAAAGAGACTATGGAACTTGATATCCTGCGCGCGATACAGTCCGCGGAAAACCCCGTTTTTGATATCCTGGCGAAGATCGCGACGGTATGCGCCTCGTCCGTATTCCTTGTCCTTCTGATCTGCTTCGTCTACTGGGCCGTCTCCAGGGAAAAGGGCGAACAGGTGATGCTGGCGCTGATCGGCACGCTGGTCGTGAACAACATACTCAAGGCGATCATCATGCGTCCGCGCCCCATCGGGGAACCGGGCATACGCTCCACGGAGGTCGACAGCGCGACCGGCTCGTCCTTCCCCTCCGGGCATACGCAGAATACCGCCGCGACGGCGGCGGGACTGTACGGCGCGTTCCGGAAGCGCCGGGTCCTGTTCGTCGGGATCCTCGCGGTGCTGCTCGCTGTGTGGTCGCGGCTCTATGTCGGCGTGCACTGGCCCAGCGACGTGCTCGCGGGCGCCGCGCTCGGCGTCCTGACCTCGCTGATCCTGTACCGCCTTACCTATTATAATGTTGTCGAGAAAAAGACCGCCTTTGCGATCCTTGCCATTGCCGCGGTCATCGCGGCGCTGATCTGCGGGCAGGAGGACATGATCCGCACTGCGGCGCTGGCCTGCGGCGCGGCCGTCGGCGTGCGCATCGAGCACCGCTTCATCCGCTTCTCGGCCGATGGTCCCGTCTGGAAGCGCACCGTACGTTTTCTGCTGGGCACAGCCATCGTGCTCGGCCTGTACCTGGGACTCAAGCAGGTGTTTCCGGATGCGGCGATCTGGCTCTTTGTGCGCTATCTGATCGTCACGCTCGGCATCACCGTGCTGTGTCCGTGGATTTTTGTGAAATGTAAACTGTGATCCGGGCAAAAAAGCCCCGTTTTTTTGAAAAATAGTCCGATTTCGGTGATTGACAAACGAGGAAGGCTTTGTTATAATTACAAAGTGCCGCGTTTTGAGAGGTAGACCCATGATTCTGAATATTTTGCCGCTTCGGCAGCAGACGGGACAGACGATCCCCTTCGATTTTACCGCCGATCTGTCCGATCTGGAGCTTTACGGGGAATACCCGATCCCGGAGCCCGCGCTCGTCACGGGACAGGCGGAAAATCGCGCCGATCTGTTCCTTCTGCACATGCACGTCGAATATACCGTGCATACCGCCTGCGCGCGCTGCCTGAAACCGCTGACGATCCCCGAAACGCTGGACATCGAGCGGGTGCTCGTGGACGGCGTAGAGGATGAGGAGAAGCTCGGCGAGGAGGAGATCGTACTGATCGAAAACGACGCGGCGGACCTTGACGAGGTCGTCCGCGAGGCGGTGATCTGGTCGGCGCAGATGAATTATCTGTGCAGAGAGAATTGCCTCGGTCTGTGTCCGCGCTGCGGCAAGGACCTGAACGAAGGCCCCTGCGAATGCAAACCGGAGATCGACGAACGTTTCGCCGCACTGGCTGATATTCAGTTTGACTGACATTGCTTGATTATCGAAGGTTTCGATTATCATAGAAAGCGCTTTATATGATAAGGTAGGGAGGTGTACTCATGGCCGAACCCAAAAGAAGGACTTCCAGCACGAGAAGAGATACGCGCCGCAACGCGCATTGGAAGCTTGAAATGCCGGGTCTTGTAAAATGCCCCAACTGCGGACAGGCGGTCCTGTCTCACAGAATGTGCAAAGCCTGCGGTTACTACAACGGACGCGAAGTAGTAAAAGTGGAAGCACAGGAGAAGTAATGAAAAAATTCGGCGATATGCAAGTCGCCGAATTTTTTTCATATCGGCAAAAATCCCGTTTATCCCGCGAAAAAAAGAAGAATAGGAGGCCCGTACAGATGAAGATCCTTTCCGTCGACGCCGACAGTCCCGCGCTGCGCGCCGGACTGGAGCCCGGAGACGAGATACTGTCCATAGACGGTCACGCGCTTTCGGACAGCCTCGATCTGCGTTATTATTCCTATGACGCGCGATTGAAGCTTCGCGTGCGCAGGGCCTCCGGCAAGGAAAAAACCGTCCGCGTGCGCAAGGACGAGGGCGAGCCGCTCGGCGTGCAGTTCGAGGAATTCCTCATGGACAAGCCGCGCCACTGCGCCAACCGCTGCGTCTTCTGCTTCATCGACCAGATGCCGCCCGGGATGCGCGAATCGCTCTACTTCAAGGACGACGATGTGCGCATGTCCTTTCTGCTCGGCAACTACATCACGCTGACGAACCTGACCGAGCGCGACCTTTCGCGCATCTGCGAGATGCGCATCAGCCCGGTCAACGTCTCGGTGCACGCGACCGATCCCGAGCTGCGCGTAAAACTTCTGCGCAATCCGCGCGCGGGGCAGTGCTTTTCCATCATGCAGCGCCTGGCCGAACACCGCATCACGATGAACTGCCAGATCGTGCTGTGCCCCGGCCTCAACGACGGGGAAAACCTGAGAAAGACCATGCTCGACCTCGCTTCGCTCTATCCGGCCGTTCCGAGCGTGTCCATCGTGCCGGTCGGACTGACCAGATACCGCGAGGGCCTTTATCCGCTCGAGCCGGTCTCGCCGCAGCTCGCGTCGCAGACGATCGACCTTGCGGACGAGGTCGGGGAGATGTGCCTCGAAAAATACGGCTCGCGCGTGATGTACTGCGCGGACGAGCTTTTCCTCAAGGCGGGCCGGGCGATCCCGGAGCCTGCCTATTACGAAGACTTTCCGCAGATCGAAAACGGCGTCGGGATGATGGCCTCGCTGCGCGAGGAGGTCGAGACCGCCGCGCAGGAGAACGAGGCGCGTACGTTCCGCCCGTTTTCCATCGCCACCGGCATGGCCGCCGGGGCATTTATGCGGGATATGGTTGACCTGCTGCTCGGAAAGTGCGATAATATAGAAAACAAAACACACACGGTGTTTGCGATAGAAAACAGCTTCTTCGGTCCGGACGTCACGGTCTCGGGCCTTCTGACGGGCGGCGTCCTGCGCGATGCGCTGGAGGGAAAGGATCTGGGCGAGCGCCTGCTGATTCCCTCGTGCATGCTGCGCTACGGCGAGGAGGTCTTCCTCGACGATATGACGGTCACGGCGCTTTCGCGCTCGCTCGGCGTACCGATCCGGGTCGTCGGGCCGCGCGGAGAAGATCTGTGCGCCGCCATCTTTGAAAACGGAAAGGAAAACGAATATGTCTAAACCGCTGGTGGCCATCGTAGGCCGTCCGAACGTGGGCAAGAGCCTGCTGTTCAATCGCCTGTCCGGCCATAAGCTTTCCATCGTGGACGATCAGCCGGGCGTCACGCGCGACCGCATCTATACCGACTGCCACTGGCACGGCCGCGATTTCATCCTTATCGATACCGGCGGCATCGAGCCGCATACGGACGACGAGATGCTGCGCTTCATGCGCGAGCAGGCGAATCTCGCCATCGACAGCGCGGACGTCATCGTCTTCATCACCGACGTGACCACCGGCGTCACCGCCGCGGACGAGGACGTCGCCGCCATGCTGCAGCGCTGCGGCAAGCCCGTCGTGCTGTGCGTCAACAAGATCGACTCGATCGGCGATCCGCCCGCGGAGTTCTATGAGTTCTACGCCCTCGGCTTCGGCGATCCGATCGCGCTGTCCGCCCTGCACGGCCACGGCACCGGCGATCTGCTCGACGCGTGCGTGCAGTGGTTCGGCCCCGAGGAGGAGGAAGAGCCCGAGGAGGGCCGCATCCGCGTCGCCGTCATCGGCAAGCCGAACGCCGGAAAATCCAGCCTTGTCAACTATATCCTCGGCGAGAACCGTGTCATCGTCAGCCCCGTGGCGGGCACGACGCGCGACGCGATCGACACCGAATTCGAAAACGATTACGGAAAGTATACGATCATCGACACCGCCGGCATGCGGCGCAAGGCGCGCGTGGGCGAGGACATCGAGCGCTACAGCGTCATCCGCGGCCTGATGGCCATCGAGCGTTCGGACGTGTGCCTGATCATGATCGACGCCGCGGACGGCGTCACCGAGCAGGACACGAAGATCGCGGGCCTTGCGCATGAAAAGGGCAAGGCGGCCATCATCGTCATCAACAAGTGGGACCTTGTCGAGAAGGACGACAAGACGATGTCCAAGTTCGAGGAGAAGATCCGCACGGAGCTCGCTTACATGAGCTACGCGCCGATCGTGTTCATCTCCGCAAAGACCGGCCAGCGCGTGGACAGGCTCTTTTCGATGATCAACGACGTCTACGCCATGAACTGCCTGCGCATCACCACCGGCGCGCTCAACGAGGTCCTGCGCGACGCGGTCATGCGCGTGCAGCCGCCGACGGACCGCGGCAAGCGGCTGAAGGTCTATTATATGACGCAGGTCGGCATACAGCCGCCGCATTTCGTGCTGTTCTGCAACAATGCCGAGCTTTTCCACTTTTCCTATAAACGCTATATCGAAAACTGCATCCGCGCCGCCTACGGGCTCACGGGCACGCCCGTGCGCATGACCGTGCGCGAGCGGGACGACGACCGGAACTGAACGGGAGGGAAGAAGTATGTTGGATATACTGCGTCTGTTTGCGTCGGCAGTCATCGCCTATCTCATCGGCAGCCTGAATTTCGGCATCATTTTTACAAAGCTCTTCACCGGCAAGGATCTGCGCACCCTCGGCTCCGGCAACGCGGGTTCGACCAACGCCTACCGCGTGCTCGGCCCGAAGGCGCTGCTGGTCGTGCTCGGCGACGCGATCAAGGGCGTCGTCGCGGTGCTGATCGGCAAGCTGATCTTCGGCGACGACGGTCAGCTGTGCGCGTATCTGTTCGTGCTGTTCGGCCATGCCTATCCGGTCTTCTACGGCTTCCACGGCGGCAAGGGCATCCTGACGACCGCCGCCGCCATGCTGACGATCGACTGGCGCGTGACCGCCGTACTGTTCACGCTGTTTCTCATCATCGTTCTCATCACGCGCTATGTCTCCCTCGGCTCCATGATCGCCGTCAGCCTCATCCCGCTGACCGCCTACCTGTTCGGGTCGGGCGATATCGAGATGATCACGGCGCTGATGTTCATGTCGATGTGGCTGGTCATGCTGCACCGCGACAATATCTCGCGCCTGCTCGCGGGCACCGAGAGCAAGTTCAGCTTCAAGACAAGGATCAGCCAGTAGCGCAAATAAGGATCGGGATCCCGGCGGCAGTTTTTCTGCCGCCGGTTCGTTTTATGAAAGCGCCGCATCTTCGGCCTGCGCGGAGAGGGAGCCGGCGGACGCGATCCCCGCGCCCTCGTATTCCGTGCGTCCGCCTGCGAAATCCCGCGGCCCGGAGGCGGCGTATACTTGACATTTTTTGCTCGATTCTGTAAAATATATAGATGGGCGAGAAGGCCCGCTTTGATCCCGAACACGACTGGCAAGGAGGTGCGCGTATGGAGAAAAAGAAACTTCGTTCCGTCATTCCGGTGTATGCCGCCGCCGCGGCGTGGCTTGTGTTTGCGCTGCGAAACCCGATGTTCGAGCTTCCCAACATCCTGATGTCGCTCGGCCTGTCCGCCGGGGTATACGGCGTCGCGCGCCTGATCTTCCGGCCGAAGCTTCTGGAGCTTGAAGCGCCGGCTGAAACGCCGCAGCTTCCGCCGGAGCAGCCCGAGGGATCGGGCAATCCCGAACTCGACGCCTTCCTTCTGGAGGGCGAGCGCGGCGTCGCGGAGATGAACCGTCTCAACGACAATATCCCCGACGAGCGCCTGAGCGAGCGCATCTTCAAGCTCACGGAGCTGACCGGCAAGATCTGCGCGCAGGTGCAGGCCAATCCCCAGAAGCTGCCGCGCGCAAAGCGCTTCGTCAATTATTACCTGCCCACCACGATCAAGATGCTCAACACCTATGACCGCATGGGCCAGCAGGGCGTGGACGGGGACAACATCTCCAGCTCCATGCGCAAGATCGAGGACATCCTCGATTCCATCGTGGCCGCCTATGAAAAGATGCTCGATTCGATGTTCACCGAGGAGGCCATGGACGTCTCCGCCGATATCAGCGTCATGGAAACCATGCTCGAGCGCGAGGGCTTCTCGGAAGATCCCGCGGGCTTTGACCAGATACAGGAATAAACAGGAGAAAAAAACAGGAAAGAAAGGAAGTCAACTATGGATTTTGAAACCAATGCCGTACCGGAACTGACCCTCAACCCGGATCTCGGACCCGAACTGGAGACCGTGGACCCGAACAAGAAGGCCATGTCGGAAGCCGTCGCGCAGACCGGCCTTGACGAAGCCATGCTCACCGACGCCGAACGCAAGGCTGTCAACGATTTTGCGGAAAAACTGGACATCAACGACTCCAAGATGGTGCTGCAGTACGGCGCCGCCGCGCAGAAGCATGTCGCGGCCTTCTCGGAGAGCGCGCTCGCTTCCGTGCGCACCAAGGACCTCGGCGAGATCGGCGATACGCTGGCGAGCCTCGTCACCGAGCTCAAGGGCGTCGATATGGGCGACACCAAGCGCGGCCTGTTCCGCCGTGCGCGCGACCGCGTGGAGGTCATGAAGTCGCAGTACAACAAGGCGGAGGTCAACGTCAACAAGATCTCCGAGATCCTGGAGCAGCATCAGGTCACGCTTCTGAAGGACATCGCGATGCTCGACCAGATGTACGACCTGAACCTGAAGTATTATAAGGAACTGACGATGTACATCATCGCCGGTCAGAAGAAGCTGCAGGCTACGCGCGACGGAAAGCTCGCCGAGCTCTATGCCCGCGCGCAGGAGACCGGCGCGCAGGAGGACGCGCAGGCCTACAACGACCTCGCCAATCTGTGCACCCGCTTTGAGAAGAAGCTGCACGATCTGGAGCTTACCCGCATGGTGTCCATCCAGATGGGCCCGCAGACGCGCCTGCTGCAGAACAACGATTCCATGATGGTCGAGAAGATCCAGACCTCCCTGGTCAACACGATCCCGCTGTGGAAGAGCCAGATGGTGCTCTCCCTCGGCCTCGAGCATGCCGCGCAGGCCACCGCCGCGCAGAATGCCGTCAACAATATGACCAACGAGCTGCTCAAGAAGAACGCCGATATGCTCAAGATGGGCACCATCGCGGCCGCGAAGGAGAGCGAGCGCGCGATCATCGACATCGAGACGCTGCAGCACACGAACCAGCAGCTCATCGACACGCTCGACGAGGTCGTCAATATCCAGAAGGAAGGCGCGGCCAACCGCCGTGCGGCGGAGCAGGAGCTCGGCCGCATCGAGGGCGAGCTGAAGCAGAAGCTGCTCGAGCTGCGCGGCTGATCGGACAGGACACACAGAAGGAGGATGTTCGTACATGCCTGAGAAGAAGAAAAACCGGAAGAAATGGATCGTCGCGATCCTGCTTCTCCTCCTCATCGTGCTTGCGTCCACCTATTTCAGCGCTTACCGGGGCATGAAGGAAGAGATCAGCGCCGCGAAGGAAGCGTTCATGACCGGCACGGACGGATCGGGCTATTCGATCTATACGGATCTGCAGGCGCGCGTCAAGTATGCGCGCAACCTGCACACCCTCGCCCTGCGCTATCTGGACGCCGAGGATATCCGCGTGCGCGATCTGGACGCCGCCGCCAACCGTCTCGACGGCGAGACGAGCCCGCACAAGGCTTATGAAGCAGACGCCGCGCTGACCGAAGCCGCGGAAAAGGTCTCGCTCGCGCTGGAGTCGGCGCCGCTCTCCGGCACCGACCGGAGCGCCCGCCTCGGCATCATGCAGGATCTGGAGACCTATGCCGAATCCATTTCCCGCCGGGATTACAACGATCTCGCGCGCGAGATCAACGAGAAGTTTTCCCGTTTCCCCGCCAGCTTCTTCCGCATCATCACCTTTACGGAGGAAGCCGAGTATTTTCAGTAAAAGGAACCCGCTATGAATAAATGGATGCGTCCGGTACTCTTTGTTCTCCTGCTTGCGCTGACGCTCGCGCCCGCGTCGCTCGGCTTTGACGTCGTGGAGCCGTCCTCCGGCTTCTATGCCGCGGACTATGCCGACGTGCTTTCGCAGGAGACCGAGGACTACATCATAAACTGCAACAATTCCCTTTTCGCCCAGACCGGCGCGCAGCTCGTCGTCGTCACCATCGATTTTCTCAATGGCACGGACATCGAGTCCTATTCCACGAAGCTGTTCAACCAGTGGAAGATCGGCGATGAGGAAAAGCAGAACGGCCTGCTCGTGCTGCTTGCCGTCGGCGAGCAGGACTACTGGGCCACGCAGGGCAGCGGCGTCTCCGCCGCCGGCCTGACCGGAAGCCTGATCGACGATTATCTGAACAACTATCTCGAGCCGGACTTCAAGGAAGCGCGCTATGACGCCGGCGTCCGCAAGCTCTTCGACGCGCTCATCGACTGGTACGAGCGTTATTACTCGATCACGGTCGAGGCGCTGCCCACGGAGCTTCTGGCTCCGGCCGGGATGGAGACGCTGCCGACCGTCGAGGAAAGCGAACTGGACGAGCTTGAAAACGAGGACCATTTTGAGGAAAACCGCCAGCTGATCGGCAAGATCGCCGGCATCTTCCTCATTGTTGTGCTGGCAGCGGCCGCCGCCGCGGCGCTGCTGGTGATCATCCCGCGCTATATCGCCCTGCGCCGTCAGGGATATCGGTATTCGATCTTCAACCGCGCGTTCTGGTCCAAGCGGCACCGTCCGCCGCCCCCCTCGTCCGTGCGGCACACGACGCAGACCTCTGCGCGCACGCGTACATCGGACGCGCGGCAGCCGTCCCAGACCCGGGAAGACCGCGCGAACCAGCGCGGCGGCTTCGGCTCCGGCACGGGACTGAGAAACAGGCACTGAAAAAGAGAAAACCGGCTTCGGCCGGTTTCTTTTTTTTTTACCCTTCGGAAAACCGGCGTTTCCGGGCGCGGGGACTTTCGGCGGCGCCGAAAAGGCGGGGAAAACGAAGGCGGAGAAAGAGCCCGATGTGCATAATTCTGCATGAAAAAAACGGGAAACTTGCAAAAACGCCGTTTGGGGCAATGCCATAGATAAAAATCTTCCGTCGAAATGCCATGCGCAAAAAACTTTTCAATTCCGGCCTTCTTGCGAAATAACTAAAAATCGACCGGGAAAAGCAAAAGCGTTGACAAAGAAGGCCAAATACGGTAAAATGGGCATGTATACACAAGAGTTTGCATGATTTTCCGCAAAAATCTGCAAATCCCGCATGATTTTGCCGGATCCGCCGCGCAGAAGGGCCGGACGCCCCCTGCGGCGGCATTTATATCCGTGCGTATATGGCGGGTATATCACATTCGCATTTGCATTCTCCGGGGCGGAACGGTACAATTTTATCATGGAAAGTATGCGGCAAAACGCCAGCTTTAGAAAAGGAAGACAGAGCTATGAGTAAAATCACCATTATCGGCGCGGGCAATGTCGGCGCTACGATTGCTTACACCCTGACCGTCGCGGGTCTCGCATCCGAGATCGTGCTGATCGATATCGTGACGGATAAGGCCCTCGGCGAGGCGCTGGATATCCGGCAGGGCACGCCCTATCTGCAGCCGTGCTCCATCTACGCCGGCGACTACCGCAACGCGGTCGGCTCGGATATCGTCATTCTGACCTCCGGCGTCGCGCGCAAGCCCGGCCAGAGCCGTCTGGACCTTGCGCAGGTCAACGTCAATATCCTGAAATCCATCATCCCGCAGATCACGCATTATGCCCCGGACGCGCTGTATGTCATCGTCGCCAACCCGGTGGATATCCTGACCTATACCTTCTGCAAGCTCTCCGGCATCCCGGAGAACCGCATCATCGGATCGGGCACCATCCTCGACACCGCGCGTCTGCGCGCGCGCGTCGCGGAGTACTATAACATCAAGCAGTCCGACGTGCACGCCTACGTCATGGGCGAGCACGGCGATTCGGCTTTCGTCCCGTGGTCCATCGCCACCATCGCGGGCCTGCCGATCGACATGTATCATCCCTCCATCCACAAGATGGACGGTCTGTTCCCCGAGCTCAATTACAAGGACATCGTCAACTATGTGCACCGCTCCGGCTCGCGCATCATCGCGCGCAAGGGCGCGACCTTCTACGCGATCGCGGTGTGCGTCTCCCATCTGGTCCGCAGCCTGCAGTCGAGCGTCGGCATCAACCTGACCGTCTCCAGCATGCTGCACGGCGAGTACGGCCTGGAGGATGTGTGCATCTCCACGATCAACGTCCTCAACAACACCGGCATCATCGGCCGCATCCTGCCGCCGCTGACCTCCGGCGAGCGCATGGAGCTCAACGCCAGCGCCCAGACCCTGCAGGAACTGATCGCGCAGCTGGAGTTCTGACGCGCGATCGCTCAGACAGAAAAAGAAAGGTATCTTGACAGTATGGAATATCGCATCGAACACGACTCCATGGGCGAGGTGAAGGTCCCGGCCGACCGCTACTGGGCGGCCCAGACCCAGCGCAGCCATGAGAATTTCGAGATCGGCGTGGACATCGAGACGATGCCGCGCGAGATCACGCACGCCTTCGGCATCCTGAAAAAAGCCGCCGCGCTGGCGAACCACAGCCTGAAGCCCGAGAAAATGACGGATGAAAAGCTCGCGGCCGTCACCGCCGCCTGCGACGAGGTCATTTCCGGATCGCTCAACGGTCATTTCCCGCTCGTCGTGTGGCAGACCGGCTCCGGCACGCAGTCGAACATGAACGCCAACGAGGTCATCGCCAACCGCGGAAACGAGATCGCCGGGAAAAAGCTTCTGCACCCGAACGACGATATCAATATGTCCCAGTCCTCCAACGACACCTTCCCCACGGCCATGCATATCTGCGCGGTGCTCGCGATCGAGGATAAGCTGATCCCGGCCGCCGAGACGCTGATCGCCACCTTCCGCCGTCTTGAGGCGGAAAACGAGGACGTCGTGAAATCCGGACGCACGCATCTGCAGGACGCGACGCCGATCAAGTTCTCGCAGGAGATCTCCGGCTGGCGTTCCTCGCTCGAACGCGACACGGAGCTTCTGAAGCTCGCGGTGAAGCCGCTTTACGAGCTCGCGCTCGGCGGCACCGCCGTCGGCACCGGCCTCAACGCCCCGGCGGGCTTCGATACGCTCGTCGCGGAGAAGGTCGCGGCGCTGACCGGCAAGCCCTTCGTCACCGCCGAGAACAAGTTCCACGCGCTGACGAGCAAGGATGAGCTGGTCTTCGCGCACGGCGCGATCAAGGCGCTCGCCGCCGACATGATGAAGATCGCCAACGACGTGCGCTGGCTGGCCTCCGGCCCGCGCGACGGTCTGGGCGAGATCCTCATCCCGGAAAACGAGCCCGGTTCCTCCATCATGCCCGGCAAGGTCAATCCGACCCAGTGCGAGGCCGTGACGATGGTCGCGGTGCAGGTCATGGGCAACGACGTCGCCGTCGGCATGGCGGCAAGCCAGGGCAACTTCGAGCTGAACGTGTTCATGCCCGTGTGCATCTACAATTTCCTGCAGTCGGCCCGCCTGCTTGCGGAGGCGATCGTCTCCTTCAATAAAAACTGTGCCGTCGGCATCACCGCCAACCGCGAAAAGATGCACCATAATCTCTACAATTCCCTCATGCTCGTCACGGCGCTCAACCCCTACATCGGCTATGAAAACGCCGCGAAGACCGCCAAAAAAGCCTTTGCGGAAAACATCTCGCTCAAGGAGGCGTGCGTGTCGCTCGGCTTTTTGAGCGCGGAGCGCTTTGACGAAGTGTTCCGGCCCGCAGATATGATTTAAGGAGAGACCATGACTAACCCGATTCCGCAGTCCGCCGTTTCGCCCCAAAAAGAGCGCGTCGTCTGGATCGACCAGCTCAAGGGCGTGGCCTTTTTCTTCGTGATCCTCGGCCACGCGGGCGTACAGGCAACTTTCAAATCGTGGATCTATTCGTTCCATATGCCGATCTTCTTCTTTGTGACCGGCCTCAACTTCAATATTGAAAAACTCGCGCAGACTAAACCGTTCGACTTTTTGAAAAAGCTGACGCTGCGGCTGCTGGTGCCCTATGTCTGGCTCCAGTTGCTTTCGATGTGTCTGCGCTTTGTGCAAAAGACCGTGCTCGACGGCGTCGAAACGCC
>JAEEGL014064363.1_pt1 | contig 16275 bp, 17 predicted proteins | sample 9134231 | NCBI WGS metagenome assembly JAEEGL01 (sample SAMN16246548, study PRJNA631951) | gut metagenome | biome: gut microbiome; feature: rumen; material: fiber-attached | host: Bos | place: Iran: Karaj | collected 2018-10
ATATCGGACTAAGGCAAACTCATTAGTTATATAGGCCGACAAAGCAATGAATCGATCAAGTATTATACCTGATTACTGCGGACTGATTTCATTCTAATCCCTTCTTAGTCCTACAAATCCACCAAATATGAAATAGATAAACCCCAAATACCAAAGGAGTAGAAAATTGAATCACGAATACATACAAGCTTTGCAAAATAGAAAACAAGAGCTCTTAAAGGCACTCAAATGTGCAGAAGCAGATTTAAAGCATGCGCCTGAAGGCAGGATCAGGGCATCCCAAAACGGTAATGGATTTCAGCAGTTTTACCATGTTACGAGCAAGACCGGTTTTAGCGGGAAGTACATGAATGCGAAGAGCAAGCCTCTTGTATCAGCTCTGATCCAAAAGGAATACGATGGAGTTTTTTTGCAAAGAGCCAGGAAAGAAATTGAGCTTATCGATAATTTGATTGAATTCCAGAGCAAAGAGCTAGCTGAAAAGTCTGAGGAAGAATTGCATAAAAGCAAAAGAAAGTATATTTCCCCTTATATTCTTGATGAAAAATCCTACGCAGAATCATGGGAAAACGAATCATTTATTGCCAGCACCTACAAACCCGAGGAAAAGATTTATCCAACCAATAAGGGTGATATGGTTCGCTCAAAATCAGAGGAATTGTTGGCAGATATGTATTACGACTTGGGAATTCCATACAGATATGAATGTAAGCTGGTTTTAAAGGATGGCAGAGCCAAGTACCCCGATTTCACTTTGCTTGATGTAAAGAGGCGAAGAGTGATTTATCACGAGCATTTGGGAGTTCTGGAAGATGATGAATATAGAGGCAAAAATTTGATCAAACTAAATGATTACAGCAAGAGCGGAATCTATTTTGGCAAGAATTTGCTCATGACGATTGAAACAGAGTACTGCCCTCTTAATATCAAAGATATTAGGGAAAATGTTATGGAGATGTTTGACATTTGACCCAAACCTGCAGGAGCTTTTATCAATTCCATTGAAGACAAGAAACTAAGGGCTGTTCAAGGAAACGATATAGCTCGATGCCTTTACTTTTTTGTAATAGGCAATAAAGTCGTTGTTACAAATGGATTTTTGAAAAAGACTCAGGCAACACCCAGGGATATTATTGAGAAGGCAAAGGAATACAGAGAGAACTATATGAGGAGGTTATGTGATGAGTGATATCGATGAATTGTTAAACGAGCAATTAAAGGATCCGGAATTTGCTGCGGCTTGGGAAGCGACTGAACTTGAGTATCAGATTCAAAGGATGTTGATAGCGGCAAGAATTGAAAAACACATGACTCAAAAAGAACTGGCCGAAAAATCCGGTGTCAGACAGTCTAATATTAGTAGAATAGAAAAAGGTGCCTGTGTCCCTACGCTGACTACTCTATGTGAATTAGCAAAAGGATTGGGTAAACACCTTAAGATAGAAATGGTATAATACCACCATGAACGTAAATTCTTCACTTGATTTTCTTAATATGATAAAGACACCGTCGACATCTCCAAGGACCAAGGCGGTTCAGACATCAGCTGCTTCCAAGCACGCGGCTGAAACGAAAACAGTTGCTGCGCCGGAAACTGTAACAGAGCTGATTCAAGCTGCTCAGTCAAAAGACATGATAGCTGTCATCGACACAGAGACCAACTGGCATGATGAAGTAATGTCCCTGGGTGTCGCACTTGCTGACGCTGAGACATACACTCTTTTAGGCAAAAGATATTATATCTTCGATCCGGAGTGCCGCGTGGGCGGGATGTTTTCCTATGTCATGCACAAGACTGATGCCAAGGCGATTACCTGCTCAAGAGATGAGGCAATGGCAGATATGGGGCAGTTTCTGATGGATAAAGGCATCAGTAAGATCTTTGCCTATAATGCAAAATTTGACCTAGGCCATCTTCCGGAACTGCGCGGCTTTGAGTGGTTTGATATTATGAGGATCGCAGCATACCGCCAGTATAACCGGTTTATCCCGGAAACAGCTCTTTGCTGCAAGACGGGACGCCTTAAGAGCAATTACGGTGTTGAGCCGATCATGCATATGCTTATGGGCAATACCGGCTATCGCGAGACTCACAACGCAGTAAATGATGCCTGCGATGAGCTTAAGATTGTTGAACTTCTTGCTCTGCCACTTGAAACATATGAGTGCGCAAGGCTTTAGTGAGAAAATATTTCTAAAACCCTCTTTAGTTTCGAAAATTGCTTACCGATATATCATATGAGGTGTACTTTGTTAAATGGTAAAGTTTTTATTAAATAGCACAAAATCTGCCGATAAACTGTGACAAAGTACTACATATAGCTTATAATTAAAGCAATTGATATTGAATGCGTGAAACCAGCTTCTGTCGAAATGATGAGGGGTCAGTCTTGAAGAGCAAAAGGGTTACACATACAGCCAAAGCCCTGGTAATGCTCTGGAACATCGGATTGTTTGCATTCATATGGTGTGCATACTACAATCGCAATGCTTTCCAGACCTACTACGTGCTGGGCGGTATCATTTCAATAATTATATATATCTTTATCTATAATGGATTATGCAACCTGTATAATGCTTTCAGGATTGCGTCCTCTTCTATTGCAGAGATGGTCATTTCACAGGCTATCTCCTTCAGTATTGCAGATCTGATCCTGTACGTTGAGGGAAACCTTATCAGGAACAGATACACCAGTTTTATTCCCGGACTAATAATTGTAATTCTTCAGACACTGGGTACGGCGCTTATCATAACTATATCCAAGCGAGTATTCATGTCATGTGTGCAACCGCAAAAGACTCTTTTGCTGATAGGAAGCTGGGTTTCAAAGGATGAAGCTGACAGGTTCAAGGAAAGAATCCTCAGGAAGTACAGTCATCTGTTTGATTTCAAATATGTTGAATATGAGACAATAACTCAGCCTGTATTTGAAGATAAGCTCTCCGAGTGCTGTGCGGTAATCATGTACGGACTGTCCGTAGAGTACAGAAGAGTTTACATGCAGCAGTGCATAGATGAACACAAGGTCTTTTACTTTACTCCGAGAATTGAGGACATAATTCTCCAGGGCTGCTCAACAAGGCATCTTCTTGATACTCCGCTCATGAAGTACGACTATGTCTATGAGGATAAAAAGAGACTTAACTCCAAGAGAGTTTTCGATATAGTATTCGGCATCGCCTTTGCGATATTCTTTGCTCCGGCAATGCTCATCATCGCCCTTGCTATCAAGATTGAGGATGGCGGACCTGTCTTTTTCAGGCAAAAGAGATGTACCAAGGATGGAGAGGTCTTCGACATCATCAAGTTCAGAAGCATGGTTGTGGATGCAGAAAAGAAGGGCATTCAACCCACCATCAACAGCGACCCGAGAATTACAAAGGTCGGCAACATCATCCGCAGATACAGACTGGATGAGCTTCCGCAGGTATTCAACATCCTGGCCGGAGACATGACATTCGTAGGACCGAGACCTGAAAGAATAGAGCACGTAGAGATATACACAAAGGAACTTCCGGAATTTAAGTACAGAATGAAGGTTAAGGCCGGGCTTACCGGATATGCGCAGATCTTTGGTAAATATAATACAACAGCTTTTGATAAGCTGAGGCTGGATCTTCTCTATATCGAGAACCAGTCCCTCGGTCTTGATCTGAGAATCATACTTCTTACGCTGAAGGTAATGTTCAGAGGCGAGAGTACGGAAGGATTTGAAAAAGAGATTGTCCACCTGATGAACAAGAGAAGTCAAAGGGTAGGGTGATCACCTGAAATATAAATAATAATATGTGAAATAAAAAGCGTAGATAACACAAAATCTACGCTTTTTTCTATGACAAAGAACAACATATAGACTATAATGAAACTATATAGTGTACACTATGTGATATTCTGCCTGGAAATTTCTTTGACGGTAATTGATTGATGAAAAAAATTTTGTTGGTGGCTAATCGGGATTTTGTTCTATACAATTTCCGCTTTGAGCTTATAGAAAAAATAATAGAAACAGGATACGAAGCAGTGATAGTGCTGCCTTATGGCCCCAAAGTAGATTTGATGGTGGCTGCCGGGACAAGATTTGTTCCGCTCGATATTGACGGAAGAGGAATGAATCCTATAAGAGATATGGCACTTTTAAAGTCAATGACTGCTATATTCCAGGCAGAAAAGCCGGATATGATCCTTTTGTTTACGACTAAAGTATGCATATATGGCGGTATGGCTGCCAGAAAGCTTGGAATTCCTTATATAGTAAATGTTTCAGGCTTGGGAACGGCTGTTTATAATAAGAGCTTAATTCAGCCTTTTGTTATAGGGCTTTATCGATATGCGGTTAAGGATGCAGCTTGTGTTCTGTTTCAAAATGAGCTTGGTAAGGAGTTTTTTGGGAGACATGGAATATGCCCAAATCGCGAGCTTGTTGTTCCGGGATCAGGAATAAACATTGAAAGATGGAAATACATCGAATATCCATCAGAGGCGGAAGGCATTCATTTTTTATTTGCAGGAAGGATCATTAAAGAAAAAGGAATAGAAGACTATTGTAGCTGCGCAGAGGCAATCAAGAAAAGGCATAATAATGCATTTTTCCATGTTGCCGGACCATGCGAAAACAACTATTTAAAAAAGCTGACTGAATTAGAGAAAAAAGGAATAATACAGTATCACGGAGAAGTTGAAAGTATAGGAGTGTTGCTAAAGACTATACATTGTTTGATTCACCCATCGTTTTATCCCGAGGGTATTTCTAATGTATGTCTCGAAGCTTCAGCAAGCGGTCGCCCTGTTATAACAACAGATGTTGTGGGCTGTGCTGAAACTGTTGAAAATACCAGGACAGGATTTGTTTTTAAGGCCAGAAACGTTGATGAATTGGTAGAGAAGACAGTAATGTTCATGGCATTGCCACATGAACAGAAATGCAAAATGGGGTTAGAGGCTCGTGAAAAAGTGGCTAATGAGTTTAACAGAAAGATAGTTACCAATACATATATGGCCGAGATTGAGAAGATTGATTGTCCGGATAAGAGTGTGCGTTCCGGTACTATACGTGTTTTACATATGATAGCCAGCTTGGAAATGGGTGGCTCTCAGTCGATGATTATGAATATATATCGGCATATTGATAGAAGCAGAGTTCAGTTTGATTTTATTGTGGATCATACGAAATATGATGATTATCGCACAGAAATAGAGCAACTTGGCGGCAAGATATATGTTTTGCCGACGTTTAAAGGAAAAAACTATTTTGAAGTAAAACGAGCATGGAATGACTTTTTTGATAAACATCCGGAATATAAGATTTTACACACACATTCAAGAAGTTATGCTTCAATATATCTTCCGATAGCCAGGAAACATGGCCTTATAACCATATCCCACAGTCATAGTACATCGAATGGAAGCGGGGTGAAAGCTAAAATAAAAGACATCATGCAGTTACCAATAAGATTTCAAGCAGATTACTTTTTTGCTTGTTCAGTAGCGGCGGGGAATTGGTTGTTTGGGCGAAAAGTGGTCGCTTCTGAAAGCTTTAAGGTAATAACGAATGCGATAGATGTTGAAAAATTCAGGTTTGATGAGAAAGTAAGGGATCAAGTAAGAAAGGAGCTTGGTCTGGAGAGCTCATTTGTTGTGGGGCATGTTGGAAGAATGACTCCACCTAAGAATCATAGATTTCTTTTGGAATGTTTCAATACTTATAGAAAAAACAATCCAAATTCGAAGCTTCTGTTGGTAGGAGACGGTCCTTGCATTGGTGATGTGAAAAGAGCTGTCGACAATGCCGGAATTACAGACAATGTTATTTTTATTGGGAATACCAATAAGGTTTATGAGTATTACCAGGCAATGGATTGCTTTGTTTTTCCTTCATTGTGGGAGGGATTTGGAATGGCTGTCATAGAGGCTGAGGCAGCAGGGGTGCCATGCGTTGTTTCGGATGTTGTTCCCAAGGAGGTCGATATTGGTGAAGGTTTGATCAAATTTATATCGCTTGATATTGGTGCTGATCGATGGTCTCGCGAAATATACCAGGTAAGTGAGAGAAGAGATTTGTCAAAAGAGATGGTCAAAGCAGGTTTTGATATTACCGAACAGGCTATTGAGATGCAGAAGTTTTATGAATCCATATGGCAATAAATCTGAGGGATATAGAATATGTTGATGTTATTCTTGTTAATTCTATTGCTATGTATGTGTTTGGGAACATACGTAAAGGGGGGAAAAGACATTGTGGCACCGCCCTTTGTAGTTACCTTTGTCTTTACAATTTCAACAGCGATTGCATTAGCAAATATAACTGAATGGAAGGCAGAAATGCATATAAATACTGTGCTAGTAATAATCATTTCATTGTTTTTTTTCTATTTTGGATATTACAGTGCATGGCATTTAAGGCTGTTTAAGGCTAAAAAGGTTGAAAAAAAGAGCACAACCATCTATATTCATTGGCTTATATTACTTATCATGATTTTCTTTACGATACTGACTTGTTATATGTATTATCAGGAGCAGTATCGTTTGGCTTTGACACAAGGTAAAGTTGGCAATTTCTTTTCGGTTTTTGCGAAGGCAAGACATGCTTCTTACTATACAGAAGAAAGTGTAAGTAAGCTGGTGCAGAGAATGGTATTGGTAACAAAGTGTTTTGCTTATACCTGCATATTTGTGTTCCTTAATAATGCCATAACATTTGGATACTATACAGTTTCTCAGTTGGTATATATTATTCCCTTTCTTTCATATTCTTTCTTGATGTTTATGTCCGGGGGCAGAATGCCATTTATTCACATGTTCGCTTTTGTTGCAATACTGGCAAGTACCCTTACCTTCAAAAAGAATGGCAATATAGCCGAATCCAGGATGAAGATACACTCAGCTATAATAAAGGCGATATTGGCTTTCTTCACAGTGTTTATAGTTATGGGATTGGGTTCGGGCAAGATTTCATCCAATTCAATATTCAGATCGATAAGCATTTATAGCGGATCGAGCATAAACGCACTTGATATTTTTTTGAATAAAGAGGTTCCTGAAGAAAAACTCTTTGGCCAGGAAACACTTATACCAATTTATTCAGCAATGAAGTCTTTTGGAGCTGACATTCCAAGAGAGTATTTGAGATCTGCGAGAGAAGCCATTTTGTTGAATGGTTCTAAAACCAATATCTATACTGCCCTTAGAAGATATATTAGAGACTATGGATATGTAGGATGTTGTTTCGTGATGTTTGTGATAGGTTTCTTTTACTCTAAGTTCTACAGGTACATTTTATATGAGAATGAATCACCTTATCTCGAGTTGGTATATGCTTCTATATTCTTTCCTTTGGTCGAAATGTCAATTGAAGAGCGGTTTATGCTAAAGCTTTTTTCTGTCTCTGAAGTATACGAGTTGGTAATAATGTTTTTGATCTGCAGATTTTGCTTCATGAGATTTAGTGATGGGAAAAGAGAAATTGGCCGCGAGAGGCTTGCGCTAAAGAATGTCTGAAACGGAGTGGTCCATGATGAAAAACAAGCAGAGACCTATAGATTTTGTTATTACCTGGGTTGACGGAAATGATCCTGAATGGAAAGCAGAAAAAGAAAAGTATATGGAAGTTGAAAATGCTCCGTTACAGGATATCAGTGATTCCAGATATCGTCCTTCTGGTTCGTTGAAATTCCTGTTCAGGGGTATAGAGAAATATGCCTCCTGGGTTAATAAGGTATATTTTGTAACCAGTGGACATGTTCCTGAATGGCTCAATACAAACAACCCTAAATTAGTTGTTGTAAAACATTCTGAATTTGTTCCGGCAGCGTATCTGCCGACATTTAACGTTGCGCCGATAGAGTTTAACTTACATAGGATCAAAGGCTTATCTGAATGCTTTGTATATTTTAATGATGACATGTTCATTATAAATAAGACAAGGCAATCGGACTTTTTCATTAATAATTTTCCATGTGACAGTGCAGTGTTCAATGCTGTAAGTGCGACCAGAATAGATGAAAAAAAGATGTATCTAAAACCATTGATAAATATGGCAGTGATCAACTCTCATTTTAGAAAAAAAGCCACGATAAAAGCTGCACCTTTGAAATGGTTCAATCTGAAATACGGAACGAAAATAACAAGAACACTGTTTTTGCTTCCCTGGCGACATTTCACAGGATTTGAGAATTGGCATTTGCCCTATTCTTTATGCAAAAGTGTCATGAGGGAAGTATGGCAAAAGGAGAAGAGTTTTCTTGACGAAGTGTGCTCCCATAAGTTCAGGAGAGGTACTGATGCGAATATTTGGCTGATTACCTATTGGCAGTATGCAAGTAACAGATTTGTTCCAAGAAGTCCTTTTTTGGGCACTCGATTTTCTTTGACAGAGGATGAAATTGTAAACAGAAAACTGCTCTCGAAAGCGTTTAGTAACAAGAAAATTAAGCTGCTATGCATCAATGATGATTTCGAAAAAGAGCAGGAATTTGAAAAGGCAGATGCGCTGATATGTGAGTATATGGAAAAGACATTTCCGAATAAGTCGACCTTTGAATTGTAGAAGGAATACACAAATGATTTCAGTAATAATGGCTACTTGTAATGGAGAAAAGTTCATATTACAACAGTTGGAGTCGATTAAGAAGCAGACATTAAAGGTTGATGAAGTCATTATCAGAGATGATTGCTCCTCAGATAATACATGCAAACTTATTCAAGAATACATTGATAGGAATGCGCTTGATTGGAAATTTGTTCAAAATGATACTAGGCTTGGTTTTGTAAAAAACTTTTATGAAGCGCTACGTCTTGCAGGAGGAGACTATATTTTCCTATGTGATCAGGATGACATATGGCTGCCTGACAAAGCGGAAAAGATGTCTGACCTTATGTCGAGAACTAAGGCACTGATGATTCATTCTGATGTAAATATTATCAATGAAGATGGAAAAGTAATTGAGTATAGTGCAGAAAAGCTTAGAAGGGGCATACATAATATTGATATATCGGAATATATCAAGGTCCTTCATTATTGTGGAATGTCTTCTGTTATGAGCAAGGAACTGCAACGGAAATGCATAGGGGTTTCTCCGGACATGATAACAACTCATGATTGGTTTTGGGGATTTGTTGCGGCATTAAATGATGGTTTTTATACCACAGGTGATGTCTATTCACTGAGGAGAATTCATGGACAAAATCAGTATTTGTCAATTGGCAGAAAACCTAGGCGAGCGGGAGTGGAGCAAAGGTGCGAGGTGATACAAAGGTCAATTGATTTTTACTCCATAGCAGATAAGATTGCTCGCAGAGAAACTGAGAATTTATCTTATGTAGGGCATATTGATTTATGCAGAGAAAATGCAGAGCGCAGGAAAGAAATAGTAGGTGGCAGAGATTTATATAGAGCTGTTACAAATATAAGTAATGTGCGGTTTTATCCATCTTTAAAGAGTTACTTTGGAGATATTATGTACGTGATAGGAGTATTATGAGTTTTGCATACTAAGAGGAAACAAAGGTTTATTTATAATACAATATCATCGATAGTTAATCAGGTAACTACAGTTATCTGCGGATTCATCCTGCCTGGAATAATCATTGGACATTATGGCTCCTCTGTTAATGGATTGATCCATTCTATGGTAAGCTTCATTGGAATGATTGGTATTTTTGATGCAGGTATGGGAGTTGTCATTGAGTCCTGCTTGTATGAACCAATAGCTAACGATGATTTCACATCTGTCAGTAAAATAATGACTTCGGGGAAGCGGTTTTATTATAAGCTTGTTGCAGGGCTTTTTATCTATATAGCATTGCTGGCAATAGTGTTTCCTTATATCGCCAAAGACTTTGAACCGTTATTTACAATAATGCTATTGCTCGCGATTTCAGTGAGCAGTTTTGGTGAGTATGCGCTAGGTATTACTAATGCAGTGCTTCTTTCTGCAGATCAAAGAAAGTATATAAATCTGCTGGCTCTTACAGCCACAACGCTTATTAACACTATAACAAGCGTTATATTAATACACCTTGGTTATTCTATCCAGGTAGTCAAATTGATCTCTTCATTGGTGTTTGTTGCAAGACCTGTTTTTTTGGCTTTATTCGTAAAGAAGAATTACAGTATAATCTGGCATGCTTCCTACAGCTGTGAACCAATTAAACAAAAGTGGAACGGCTTTGCTCAGCATTTGGCTTTTCTTATAACAAGTAATACAGATATCGCTGTATTAACTCTGTTTTCTTCTCTAGAGAGTGTCTCAGTTTACTCTGTGTATTATATGGTTATAAATGGTGTTAAAATGATCATTTCTGCTTGTATGGCTGGATTTGATGCGCTTTTAGGAAATCTGTTTGCAAAAAAGGAGACTAAAGAAGCGGCGAGTGTATTTGGGATTTATGAGACCTTCGATCATTTTTTGGTCACTACACTTTTTGGGATGACTGCAGTTTTAATTGTTCCATTTGTAGAAGTATATACGCGGAGAGTAGTAGACGTAGACTACTTTGCTCCGGCATTTGGTAAGGTTATATGTCTGGCTTATGCTCTTTATTGTATTAGAATCCCATATTATTCAATGATTAAAGTTGCTGGGAGATTTAAACAGACTCAGGGAGCTTCCTTTATTGAAGCAGTGCTGAATATTGTTATTTCTGTTGTGGCGGTTATAAGGCTTGGACTGGTAGGAGTTGCAATGGGGACGGCCGTTGCGATGGGGTTTAGAACAATCTATTTGGTTTATTACGTGTCATTCAAGGTGTTTGACCGAAAGATGAAGATATTTATCAAACACATAGTAGCAGATGGTTCCATTATTGCTCTTATGATGGTTAGTACTGCTTTCATTAAACTTGACAATCTGAGTTATTATGCGTGGCTGATAATGGCAATTAAAGTGGGATTGATCTGTGTGTCAGAAGCATTTCTGATTACATTTGTTTTGTTCCGAAGTGATGTTCTTTTTGCTGTGAGAAAACTTGGGCGTAGAAATGAATAATAAGATAGTAAAGTACTTGATGGACAAAGATTATAGGTTTTTGATCAATGCATCCCGAGGGTTATATGATAATCTCTCTGATGAAGAATTCTTGTGCAGAATGTATAAGGCAAAGATTGGTAAAAACCTTAACTTGAAAGATCCGGTTTCATATAACGAAAAGCTGCAGTGGTTAAAACTAAATGATCGAAATCCAATTTATACAACTATTGCTGACAAATATGAAGTTAAACGTATTGTTTCAGAAGCTATAGGAGAACAGTATATTATACCTACATTGGGAGTGTGGGATAGTTTTGATGAAATAGACTTTAACCGCCTTCCTGACAAAACTGTGCTTAAGTGTACGCATGATTCAGGCGGAGTTGTACTGATGAAGGAGGTAAACCGTGCTTCAATTGATGAGGCAAGGAAAAAAATTAATAAATGCCTTGGCAAGAACTATTACTACGCAAAGAGAGAATGGCCATATAAAAACATTAAACCACGAATAATTGCAGAGCCTCTTTTGGATAGTATGAATGATGAAGGAGTGTTGGATTACAAGTTCTTTTGCTTTGATGGAGTGGTGAAGTTGATGTTTGTGGCGAGCGATAGAGCTTGCTTGGATAAGGAAACAAAGTTTGACTTTTTTGACAGGGATTATAATCATTTGAATATCATAAATGTGCATCCTAATGCTGAAAAAATACCTGATAAGCCACGTAACTATGAATTGATGATAGAGCTTGCAGAAAAGTTAAGCCACGGCCTTCGACACGTAAGGGTAGATTTTTATGAGGTTGGTGGTTTGGTGAAATTTGGTGAGATGACATTATATCATTTTGGAGGATTCGGGACATTTGAACCGGAAGAATGGGATTATAGAATTGGTCAGTGGTTGAAATTATGATGTAGTACGGTAAAAATAGCTTAAGATATAAAAAGATCGTCCAAACTCTCACAGAGTTGACGGTCTTTTTTGTCAGTCAAATGTGAACGTTTGACGTGTATACGTATCGCGTGTATAATGAAACTATGATTAAATCTTTCAAAGATAAAGAAACTGAGAAGATATATTTGCAGAAATTTTCAAGAACTTTACCAAATCAGATACAACACATAGCGCTTCGAAAACTGATTTTGCTGGATAATGCAAGGACCTTAATGGATTTAAAGGTACCGCCCGCGAATAGGCTGGAGGCGTTACATGGTGATAGAGAGGGTCAGTACAGCATTAGAATAAATGATAAGTACAGGATATGCTTTGTTTTTGATGAAGGTGATGCGTATAGTGTAGAGATAGTGGATTATCACTAAGGAGAATTAAGATGTCGAAGAAGATAAAGACTCCAACAGTAGGAGAAATATTAAGAGAAGAGTTTATGGAACCATATGGTATTTCTGCGTATAAGCTTGCGCAGGATATTAAGGTGCCAACGTCCAGGATTCAGGATATACTACATGATCGTCGTAAGATTACCGTTGATACGTCCTTGAGGCTGGCTAAATACTTTGGCGTTTCGGATAAGTACTTTTTGGATATTCAGGATGACATTGATATACGCAATGCTAAGGAAGAATTAGAAATCGAGATCATGGGGATACCCCAAGTTGATTATTTGTGTACAATAGAAAAGAAGCCTGTAAAGGCTTTAAACAAGTAAAATATTTGGAGGACAAACAAATGACTAAAGACCCAAATTGCGGATACTGTGTGGGAGGGGAGCCTCTTGCGAAGTTCGGCATCAAGATATGTGACCTGGAGGTGAGCCGGCTGATCCTGTTCAAGGAGCAGAGCCATCTTGGAAGATGCATCGTGGCTTACAAGGATCATGTCAGCGAGATCGTGGACATCTCTGATGAGGAGAGGAATGCGTTTTTTGCAGATGTAAACAGAGCGTCAAAGGCTATTCACAAGGCATTCAACCCGGACAAGGTGAACTACGGTGCATACGGTGACACAGGCTGTCATCTGCACATGCACCTTTGCCCTAAGTACAAGGATGGCTTCGAGTGGGGCGGAGTATTCGAGATGAACCCGCAGAAGAAGTTCCTTACTGACGCAGAGTATAACGAGATTATAGAGAAGATTAAGGCAAATCTGTAATAACAATGAGAAAAACAATTGTAACACTGACAATTTCATCGGCCCTTCTATCGGCCACCCTGACCGGCTGCGCAAAGCTTCCGCAGCAGCTTCAGGACGTAGACAGGCAGGAACTTGCACAGCAGGCCAACGAAGTGGATTCAACCATGGAGGGACAGACCAGGTGATAGAAGGCACCCAGAGCCTCGTGGAGGAGAAGGTAAAAGACAACGCACCTGCCGAGACTTCAGCTGATGCATCCAAATCCGCATCCTCATCCACAGGTCTTTTAACCTCGTCATCAGACCTTAACTTCATAGCCGTAGATGACAAAGGTAAGAACTACACCTTCACCTACGATGGCGTGACATACAATGCGGTTTACACCACTGACCACTGGAAGGTAGTGGATTCCTACAACATCAACAATGAGGCTGACATGATGATCATCTGCCAGACTCTCATTGACGAGCATCCCATCCATGGCAAGGATATGGAGAGCTACCGTACAGCCGATGACAAGGTCTATGAGTGGCAGGTTCATAACCTAGGCTATGCTCTGCTTTCCGATGGTGACTCCATGAAGGCTCATCTGAAGGACATAGACTTTGATCCCCAGGACCAGGGATGCACTTTTGAGGAGATCTACTACAATCACACCGGCAAAGAGTTCGGACTTAACGACATCTTTGGCGGCTAATTAACAATCAGGACATTCAGGAACTTACAATGCAAGATAAAACAAAAAGAAAACAATTCATACTATGCTTCGCGGTATTTCTGACCAATGGCATGCTGGCGCTGGCAATCGGCTCACTGCTTCCGTTTATCAGGGATGCCCATGGGCTTGACTATGCGTTTTGTGGACTGATAGTCAGCCTTCATTCTGTGGGAAATCTCTTTTCCAGCTTCTTCTCCGGTGCCCTTTCAATGCTTATCGGCAGGAAAAAGAGTATACTCCTCTTCGAGATCTTTTTCCCAATATCGTTTCTGTTGATGCTGCTGGGAGGAAACAGATTCCTTTTGGCTTTTGCGTTCTTTGCAACGGGCATTGCCAGAGGAGCGTCCAGCAATTACTGCAACACCAAGATAAACTCCATAGCAACCGGTATGGCCTGGGCTCTTAATTGCCTCCATGCCTGCTTTGCTGTTGGAGCTTTCGTATTCCCATTGGTACTGATGCTGATGACCAGGACCGAGAGCAGCAATTGGGTATATGCCTGCGTACTTCTGGTGATCCTGGGCGTTCTGACCTGCATCATGTACTACATGATCCCGGAAAACACTGACGAGAAGAAGTCAGACGAGAAAGCTGACAACTCCGGGGACACCAAGGCGCTCGGCTTTTTCAGAGAACGCATTTTCTACGTGGTCACTGCGACACTGTTTTTCATTGTACTGATTATGTCCAAGACCACGGCCCCATCATTATCGGAATCATGGGCTTTGGTTTCTCCATGGCCGGAATCTATGCCACCACGGTATCCTTTGCGGGAGAGCTCATCAAGAAGTACAGTCTGGCATGGAGCTTTATCCTGACAACAGCCAGCCTGGGATCCATCATTATGCCTTCGATAGTAGGCGTACTTGCAGATAACTACGGTATTTACACGGGAGTTGCAAGCATCGCGGTAGCTCTTTTCATAGATATGATCTTCATTATGCTTCTGGTAAGACGAGTTAAGAAAGGTATGAATATAGCATGAAAGCAGGCGATAAAACCAACGTGATGCGAGTCCTTGACTCGAAGAAAATAGAATACGTAAGCCACTCCTACGAGCCTGATGCAACCATGACAGGCGAGGAGATCGCTGCAATACTTGGCGAGGATGCGGACAAGGTCTTTAAGACACTTGTAACCCAGGCCAAGAGCGGAGCATATTATGTTTTCGTTGTTCCCGTAAAGGCTGAGCTGGACCTCAAGAAGGCTGCCCAGGCGGCAGGCGAGAAAGCAATTGCCATGATCAAGCAGAAAGATCTGTTACCTCTTACAGGATATGTTCACGGCGGATGCTCGCCTGTAGGTATGAAGAAGCAGTTCCCGACCTTTGTTCATACAGCAGCGCAGGATTATGACCATATCTTTGTCAGTGCGGGCAAAGTGGGATTTCAGGTTGAGCTGACACCGGCAGACCTTCAGTCTGTTGTGGGCTTTAAGTATGCGGATGTGGTGAAGGCTGACGCTGAATAATAGACAGAAGAGAAAGAGACCATGGGCTGACAGATGTCGGCCCTTTATTTGAATTACAGGAGACGACATGGATTATAATATCAACATAAATGGAATAGATGTACATGCCAACTATAGCGAGGAGGCTATAGAAACCATCTTTAAGCCTTTGCTCCTAAAGTTTTCAGACATGCGAAGAACTAAGAACGCAAAACTTCTCGTCATGCTTGCTGCGCCTCCCGGTGCCGGGAAGAGCACGCTTGTAAGCTTTCTTGAATACCTGGCAAAAGACATTATTCCGGAATTTAAGGTACAGGCCATCGGTATGGACGGCTTCCACCGCAGGCAGGAATATCTTGTTGCGCATACTATGATGGTAGAGGGGGCAGAGATCAGAATGGTCGATGTAAAAGGCTGCCCGGAAACCTTCAATCTTGATAAACTCAGGGCGAGCATAGAAGGCGTTTTGGCCGGGACAGTGAGCACATGGCCAACCTATGACAGGCACCTTCACAATCCGGTAGAGGATGCCATCGCCATCGATGCGGATATCCTGCTTCTTGAAGGCAACTACCTGCTATTGAAGGAACCCGGCTGGTCAGAACTCTCTGACTTGGCTGATTACACCATTAAGATCATGGCAGACCCGGATATGCTCAGAAGCCGCCTTATCGACCGCAAGGAAAAGAGCGGCAACAGTCGCGAAAAGGCTGAGCAATTTGTGGACTTCAGTGATATGCGAAACGTGAGACTGTGTCTTGAACATTCTAAGAAAGCTGATCTGGAGCTTGTGCTTAATTCGGATAACAACTATGTGGTTAAGGAAAACACATAAAACTCTTTTTACAACAGCTATAACAGAGTAAAATATGATAGAAAAGTAAAACACGGAGGAAAATAAAAATGGCTATAGACAACAATTGCGGATACTGCGTAGGAGGAGAGCCTCTTGCAAAGTTTGGAATCAAGATATGTGACCTTGGAGTGAGCCAGCTCATCCTGTTCAAGGAGCAGAGCCATCTTGGAAGATGCATCGTGGCCTACAAGGACCACG
>JAEEGL016537226.1_pt1 | contig 16275 bp, 13 predicted proteins | sample 9134231 | NCBI WGS metagenome assembly JAEEGL01 (sample SAMN16246548, study PRJNA631951) | gut metagenome | biome: gut microbiome; feature: rumen; material: fiber-attached | host: Bos | place: Iran: Karaj | collected 2018-10
AATAAGATTACCGATGCTTTTGTCATTACAGTACAGAAGAAACTCAATAGAAGGCCAAGGGAAAAACTAAATTTCTCAACACCAAAGATAGAGTTCTTCAAACATTTTGCCTAATTTTGCACTTGCCAGTTGACTCTACAAGTAGATTCTTAAAAAATGAAAAAATGAAAAATTGAAAATGAAATAATTGCATATTATCAAAAAGTTATTTAATTTTGTAGGCTAATTCTGGTTTTGGACATTTTTTAATGACCCAAAAACAGGGTGTTAAAATTGTGAGAAAAATATAAATCGTTGAGTGTTAGACTGATGCTAAACACTTGATGTCCTAAAGTATTATATCTATGTTGTCATTAACTAAGATTTTCAATTTGAAAGTAAATGACAAAAAATGTAGCAGATAAGAAAAAAGTTTTTTAGAGATACTTAGAAAATTATTAATTAAAAAATATCAATTATGAAATTTACAAAACTGATAATGTTGATGGGCCTGGTCTTTGTGGTTGCGTCGTGTAGCGCTCCCAAGTTAGGTTATTTCCAGGATGTGCAATCAGGTCAAGTGAATGATTTGCAGCAACCCAAACTTGTGACAGTTCAACCAGGTGACAAATTGTCAATACTCGTTGGTAGTAAAGACCCAGGTCTTGCTTATCTGTTTAATTTGCAGATTGTTGGTCGCTATAAGACCTCTCAGTCGGATGCCAATCTTAGTACTACTCAGGTTGCAAGTTACACAGTAGATGAGAATGGTGAAATTGATTTTCCTGTTCTTGGTAAGATTTCTCTGAAAGGTATGACTCGTAGTCAAATTTCAGCTTATATCAAGAAACAGCTAATCTCTCGTGAGTTGCTTAAAGACCCTATTGTGACAGTTGATTTTCTCGATTTGTTCTTCTCTGTTATGGGTGAGGTTAATGATCCTGGCCGTTTCTTGATGGATCACGACGTAACTACTATTATTGACGCACTGAGCCGTGCAGGCGACCTCACTATTAATGGTAAGCGCGATAACGTGCTTGTCATGCGTGAGGAGAATGGTAAGCAGATGGCTTATCGAGTAGATCTCACAAACCTTCAGAGTTTATATAGCTCGCCAGTGTATTATCTGAAACAAGGAGATATGATATATGTAGAGCCTAATGAGAAAAAAGCCCGAGAGGCAACTGCTGCAGGCAATGCATTTTTACAGCCCACGCTGTGGATATCACTTGCATCATTGCTTACATCCGTATCGGTTCTTATTTTTAAATAAAAAAATAGTATAGTAAGATGGCTGAAGAAGTAAAAAGTTATCCAGGAACTGCCAAGGACGAAGATTTTGTGAAGATACAGGAGTGGCTGTATATGTGCCTATATAAGTGGTATTGGTTTGTTATATCACTTGTTATTGCTTTGGGTCTTGCCATATTATACCTGCTTGTTACAACACCGTCCTATACACGCAAAGCATCAATATTAATCAAAGATGATGAGAAGTCTTCTACGTTGTCGAGTGAGTTCAGTCAGTTTTCTGATATGGGATTTCAAGTGGGAAAGACCAATATCTACAACGAAATGATTACCTTTTCGTCACCTTCATATATGAAAGAAGTTGTTGAGGAGTTACATCTAGATATGAACTATAAGACTGATGGTCGGTTTCATGAGCTAACTCTCTATGGTAGGACTCAGCCAGTAATAGTTTCGCTTATAGATATAGACCCTGAAAGTTATGCTTCTTTCACAATGACTCTTAAGGACAATAATGAGGTTGAACTTACCAATTTTATGTCAGAGGATTTACCTGAGATTTCAACCCAAGTGGTGGAAGGTACATTCCGCACCCCTATTAGAACCCCTATTGGTCAGGTTGTGGTAACCCCTACACAGCATTACTATGGTAAATATGACACTCCCATCAGGGTAGCTAAAAACCGAACGAGTGATGTTGCCAATCAGTATGCAGGTAAGTTGGTTGTTGACTTGAACCATGAGCGTGCTTCGGTAATTGATATTTCTATAAGAGATGTTAGCGCTGAGCGTGCCGAGGATGTTCTAAATGTCCTTTATAAAGTCTATAAAGAGAAGTGGAAAGAGGATATAAATGAGCAAGCGGTGAATGCTTGTAAATATATCGACCGCGAGATTGACAGCATACGTAGTCAGTTGGGTAGCGTAGATGCCAATATTGCAATGCAAAAGAGCGCATCTTTGACACCAGATATGGGAATGGCCACCCAGATCAATCTTAACAAGATTGAGAACACCAGTGCGCAGTTGCTGGAACTTGATAATCAAATTTATATGGCCAATCTTATCAAGAACCAGTTATCTGGGAGTGAATACAAGTTGCTACCTCCCAATTCTGGAATTGATAATCAGGCGGTGGCCGCTCAGATTAGAGACTATAACGAGAAAGTGCTTCAGCGCAATAGCTTAGCCGACAATAGTGGAAAAAACAACCCTATTGTTCAGGACCTAGATAACCAGCTTAATTCATCACGCGCATCGATTATCACATCACTGAACACTGTTGTTTCTACTCTACATGAACGCAAAAATGCGCTTGAGGCATCAAAGACAGTGACTACCCATAAGATACAATCAACGCCCACCCAGGCTATGGATTTGTTGGGTGCAGAACGAAACCAAAAGGTTAAGGAGCAGCTATATTTGTTCTTGCTGCAGAAACGTGAGGAAAATCAGTTGTCACGCAATACTGTTGCTAACAATGCCAAGTTGTTAACTCCACCATCTGGTACTCGTGCGCCTTCTTCACCAGTCAAGATTTATGTTTTGACTGTTGCCCTCTTCTTAGGGATGTTGATTCCAATGATAATACTCTTTTTTGTTAACAACTTGAATACTAAAGTTCGTGGCCGCCAAGATATTCAAGACTTAACGATACCATTTATTGGCGAGATTCCATTGTCTTACCGCAAGCGCAAAGGAATATTTGCTTTGTTCAACCGTCGTAAAGATGTTAGAGAGATTGTTGTTCAGGAAAAGAATGGTAACAATATTAATGAAGCCTTCCGCGTTGTTAGAACTAATCTTGAATTTGTGCTGGGAAAGGATCAAAAGGTGGTGATGCTCACATCTTCGAATGTGGGTTCAGGTAAGACATTTGTGTCTACCAACTTAGCTACTAGTTTTGCTATCAAAGGCAAGAAAACGTTGCTTATTGATCTTGACTTGCGTAAGGCTTCGATGTCAACTTTTGTTGACTCTCCCCCACGCGGTATTTCCGATTATCTAAACGGGCAATATGATAGGATAGACGATGTGATAGTTAAAGGCAAGATTCACGAGAATCTTGATGTGCTTCCTGTAGGTACTATTCCTCCTAACCCAACCGAGCTCCTATTTAGTGATCATCTAAGTGCGTTGATAGTTGATATGCGAGAGATTTATGACTACATAATCATTGACTGTCCTCCTATCGACATTGTTGCCGATGCGTCAATTATCAACAAGCATGTTGATGTTACACTCTATGTGCTTCGCTCGGGATTGCTCGATCGCCAAATGCTGCCCGAGGTTGAGAGATACTATGAAGAGAAGCGTTTCAATAATATGGTAATCTTGCTAAATGGCACTACCGAGGAGTCGAACGGTTATGGATATCGTCGTTATGGCTATGGTTATGGCTATGGCTATGGCTATGGATACGGTAATAGTTCTAGTAGTTCAAAAAAGAAAGACTAGTTTGTCTTTTTTGATGATTGATCAATAAAAAATATATGAAAGCTTGTTTCATGGGATTGGGCTATATAGGCCTTCCTACAGCAATAATAGCTGCCAAAAGTGGCATTAATATTGTTGGAGTTGATATTAACAAAAGGGTTGTGGAACAGACCAATGCCGGTCATCTTCACATTGTGGAGCCAGGAATGGAGGAACTTCTTCAAGAAGTCCTTAAAAATGGCAAATTCAGGGCTACTTCTCAGCCTGAAGAGTGTGATGCCTATTTTATCGTAGTGCCCACACCATTCAAGGGAGAGCATCAGCCCGATATTTCCTATGTAGAGAATGCTACCCGCATGGTGCTGCCATTGCTCAAGAGTGGTGACCTCTATGTTATTGAATCAACATCTCCAGTAGGAACAACCGAACATATGGCGGAATTGATTTTTCAGGAACGTCCAGAACTTAAGGGCAATATTCACATTGCCTATTGCCCAGAACGTGTGCTCCCTGGCAATGTGATTTATGAGCTTGTAAACAACGACCGTGTGATAGGTGGCATGGATGAAGCCTCTACATCTCATGCTATTGAGTTTTATTCACAGTTCGTAACTGGCATGCTTCACCGCACCAATGCTCGTACTGCTGAATTGTGCAAGCTCACGGAGAATTCTAGTCGCGACGTTCAGATTGCCTTTGCTAATGAGCTGTCGATGATATGTGAACAAGCTGGCATTAACGTGTGGGATTTGATTAATCTTGCAAACAAGCATCCACGTGTTAATATTTTGCACCCTGGATGTGGTGTTGGTGGTCATTGCATAGCTGTAGATCCTTATTTTATTACAGCAGCTTATCCTAAAGAGGCGAGAATAATTGCTCAGGCACGAGAAATAAACAACTACAAAGCGCAGTGGTGTGCCGAAAAGGTGAAAAATGCTATGCTTGGATTTGAACTTGAGAATCATCGCAAACCAGTAGTTGCAATGATGGGCCTCGCATTCAAACCTAATATTGATGACCTGAGAGAATCTCCAGCTAAGCGGATCACAACCGAAGTTATGCAGAGCAAGAACAATGCCGATTTTCTTGTTGTTGAGCCCAACATTAAGGAGCATAATGTGTTTAAACTAACGCCATATGAAGAAGCGTACGAGAAAGCCGACATAGTCGTGTTTTTGACAGCACATGATGAGTTCAAACTGCTCGATTGGCGTGATGATAAGGTTATCCTTGACTTCTGTGGCATCTTTAAGAGATAGAAGTAGCATAATAAACTAGATTACTTCACATTGTGTGCGTGAGATAGTTCGGTATTTGTCCAGTTGTTTTTTTAAGATACTATTAGTTTTGGATGCATCTCGTTTCTTATCTAATTGAGATGATTAACTTTATTAGTTTATAATATTGTAATTATGATATCTGCAATTATAATAGTTATAATTATAAGTTTTGTTTTATCTGCATTTTTTGTTAAATATATTATAAAATATGCTTATAATCATAATCTATTTGATTTGCACACAAAGAGAAAAATCCACAAAGGAGATGTTCCAAGATTAGGTGGTGTTGCATTTGTGCCTGTTGCCCTTTTCTCATTCATTTGTGGTTGCATAATTCTTGGAAATAAAGGAATTATTTCTATAGATAATGTTAAGCCCATTATTGGTTTAGTTGTGGCGGTAGTTATCATGTATGTTTTTGGCGTGGCCGATGATATAAAAGGCCTACGTTATCGCACAAAGTTCATATACCAATTTGTCGTGGGTATTGTTTTGTGTCTAACAGGTTTTTTGTTAAATAATTTCAATGGACTGTTGGGATTATATGATCTTCCCTTTTCGTTTGGAATGTGTGTTTCAGTATTCTTAATAATTTACAGCATTAACGCTTTTAATTTTATTGATGGAATAGATGGTTTGTCATCAAGTATTGCAATTCTGTCTTTTGTATATTATTCGGTGATACTGTATCTTAACGGTAACTACATATTTCTTCTTCCAATATCATTTATAGGAGTATTATTGCCATTCTTCTATTTTAACTTTTATGGAAAGGCATTACGTAATAACAAAACATTCATGGGAGATACTGGTTCTACTGTGCTCGGGATGGTGTTGTGCGTGTTGGCTATAGTAATCAACGGAGATCCCAAAACATCTGTACTGTTACATAAAAATTCTTTTATAGTTGCCTTTGCACCTTTAATGTTGCCTTGCTTTGATGTTGTTAATGTGGTCTTATATCGCTTAATTAAGGTCCGAAATCCTTTTAAAGCTGATAACAATCATTTTCATCACAAGTTGATTAGGCTAGGTCTTCCCCAACACTCAACACTAGTTGTAGAGTTAATAGTATTTTTGTTTATTACAGGATTCTCAATATATTTATCAAGTTATGTGGGCATTACAGTTGTTATGGCTATTATGCTTATGGCTTGGTTAGCAGTGAATACTATCATTACGAATCATCTAGAAAAAAAAGATCGGTAAGGCCAGTTTTTATTTATATATAAAAGACAGATTTGTTAAGAGAGAGTTGGATTGTAATAATTCAAATCTTATTGTTACTGATTTCCCCTTTGGTAAGAGTAATATAATTAGATGTTATTAAGCCTATTGGTTTATAGTTTGACAGGTGCCATCTTGTTTTTTCTAGGATGGCATGTCAACAAACGAGAGCAAGAATCTCTGATTCAAGGTGGTACTACACTGCCTTTTTATAGCTGGGAGATATTGCTGTCGTTAATTGTTTTTTCTGTCATAGCAGGCGCACGTTATCACACTGGTTATGACCATGCTATGTACCTTGATCAGTATCTTCATTTGCAAGAGACAGGAGATTTTAGCCGTCAAAATTTTGAATATGGCTTTGAATGGATTTCTAAATTATTTGCTTGGTGTAATATTCATTATTTTTTCTATTTCGCATTTTGGGCAATATTGCAGATCGGATTTCTTTATTTTGGACTACGACACCATAAGCAATTATTGTGCTGGGTGGCACTGGGTATTATGCTGGGACCGTACTTTGTAAGTTGGATGAACTCAGTGCGACAAAGTGTTGTGGTATGTGTTTTTGTTGCTTTAATCCCTCTAATTCGCGACCGCAAGTTTCTTCTATATGCCTTAATAGTAGTTCTGTGTGCATTCTTGCACAAATCATCGTTGATGTTGTTGCCTGTATTTTTAATTTGCTTCATTAATATAAAAGATAAGTCGCCAAGCAAATGGTTTTTTCTAGGCATATTAGCTGTGTGTGTGCTAGTTGGCTCTTTTCCATTTTGGACAGAATATTTTACTAATTTTCAGTGGTTTATAGAGTTGACAGGTTATAGCAATTACGGTAATCTTGATGACCCAAATGTGGGAGGAACAATGAGAATGGTTGAATGGGGGCCACTTCGTATATCTGTTCTATTAAGTAATATTGCGATTATTTGGTTTTATCCACAATTGAAGTCTTACTTTAAAGACGACAATTTGTTGCCATATTATTTTATGTTGGCTTTTATTGGCATTTGTTTTAGTAACTTGTTGATGAACACAACTCATTTTATTCTGCGGCCTGTGGATTATTTCTTGATATTTAATCTTATAATGACATCTTATCTACTTTGTTATTTGTATAGGTCAAAAAAAATTATAGCATTATCTTTAGTTGTAATTATAAATTTCAGTTATTTCTTTGTGGCAGTGATGAAAGCGGTATATTTCCCTTTAAAAACCTCTGTGCCATATCTTTATCATTTATTTTTTTGCCCATCATTATAATATTCAATTATGAATCAGTTTAATGACATAAAGGTGTCGATTATCGTTCCTATTTATAATGCGGCACTTTATCTTGAACAATGTATTAGGTCCCTAATGATGCAGACACATCAGAATATTGAATTTTTATTTATTGATGATGCCTCAAATGATAACAGTAAAGATCTGCTTAGTTCATTGCTAGACCAATACTCATCACGCAGGACACAGTGCAAGATCATTGAGAATAAAGAGAATAAAGGTGTCGCTTTTTGTAGGCGATTGGGCATGAAGAATGCAACAGGTGACTATATTATTCATGTTGATAGTGATGACTATGTTGCTCCTGATTTTATTGAAAGAATGCTCACTAAAGCACTTGAAACACAAAGCGATGTCGTCATCTGTAATTTTTCTAAAGTCTATGAAAAAAAGATAAAGGTCAATTCCTATTTTCAAGAATTAGGGCGTAGCGAACTTATTAAACGATTACTAATTGGAACTGCACATAATGCATTATGGAACAAACTTGTTAAACGTTCAATAATAGCAGATAATGACCTTTATCCTGATGACAGTTTTCGACTCTTAGAAGATAAGTCAATTACATTCAGAATAATTTATTTTGCTAACAATGTTGTTTTTATAAACGAGCCTCTATATTTTTATCGGAAGAGAGATAATTCACTTACTGACATCAATCAGCGTGTATTGATGCCAATGCTTAAATCTTTGCTTAGGCTTGTCGATGACTTTTTCAGTACTTATCCAAGCGATGAAACAATTGAAAGTGGAATAAAAGCATTTAAGGTGGGAGCCGCTGGTTCGTTACTAATCTATAAACCAGAAGATGAAGATTTGAAAATTTTAATAAAAGAGATGCCAATGTCAATTATTAAGACCAACACTTATATTCCATTCTATTATAGAATAGCATTATATGCTCAAAAACTTGGTATGCCGTGGGTCGTATCTATTATAAGGAAAATCATTGACATACACTCTGGGTATAATAAGTGTAATAATACTGAAGTTCAGTAAAGATAAAACTGTTTATTTAAAGAATCAATAATGAATTTGCTTCGTATTTGGGGAACAAGAAAGTTCTTTAGTATTGCAGCCATATACTATCTGTTGTTATTAACTCTATTCTTTTTTACACAAAAAAGTAGAGTCCCCGATTCTTCTTTAGTGCTCATGCAAATACTAGGTATGGGTTTGCTTGTTTTTTTCTCATTATTGTATGATAAACATTCAATATCTAAAACGATATTGATTGTTGTGATTTTTCAGTTGATTTGTAGTTTTGGACTCCGATATTTTAATATAGATTATTTTAATAATCCGTTAGGTTATAGGCCATATGATGCACTACTTTACCACAGATATGGTTCGCATATAGAACTATCATTGTTTGGATTTATCAAATATTTGAATGTACTAGAGGTTCGTTTGGATGATATGGGTTTTCCTCTTATTATTTATCTAGTATATCATTTGTCTGGAGATCCTGTGACTGGTATTCATCTACTTGTTCTTTTTAATGTGATAGCTATATCAATATCGAGCTATTATTTATACAAGATATCGAATTTATTCTTTGAGAAAGAAATTTCATGTTTTATTACTTTCTTCTGGGGAACTGAATTATATGCAGTATATACTGCGTCGGCAGGATTGAAGGAGAATTTTATGATAATGTTTATTGTCATTGCTATTTATTATATTATACTAGTAAATAGACGGATGTTCATAAAAAATATCATTTGTGCAGTTTTGTTCTCGCTGCCACTTCTTTTATTCAGGTCATCTGTTTTTTATATGTTGATCGCCGTTTTGCTGTTTATTGTTGCCCTACGATTACCAATAGTAAAGCAATATTTTTATGTATATATATTTTTGATTACGCTTTTAGCATGTATATATTACTATCAAATAATTGACCAGTTGGCAATGCAACTAGGTTATAGCAATGATTTTTTAGAAATATTAGTTGATAGAAAAGTCCGTCGCCAAGGAAATATGACATTTATTATGAACTATTTGGCTTCGGTTGTTGGTCCTTTACCCAATCTGATTTCTGATGACATAGTAAAGCGTAACTTCATTACTTTATATAGTTTCTCATCGTTATGTAAAGTGTTTTATTCATTCTTCTTTATATATGGTGTTTATGGCATCTTCAAGAAAAAACATTATGAATTGATAGGTGTATTTATTTTTTGGTTGTTGGATACAGCAATGCTTGATTTAACATTGTTTGCGCAGCATGATCGTTATCAATGGTCGCATATTCCGTTTACTATTATTCTTGCAATTTATGGACTAAAATGCTGGAAAGAAAATCGTCATATTTTGAGTTGGGATCGATGGTATATGGTTATTGCATTTTTAATCATTATAATATTCAATCTAAGGTAAGTGTTTTTAGCTGTTTTGCTAAATATGGAGAATACTAAAAATATTGCTAAAAAAAACCGAGTGCTTATTATTGGACCTGCACCACAAAATACGGGAGGTGTGTCAATACATATTAGACGATTGATCAATATGATTAAAGACTATGTCACGATTGATTTTGTTGATGAAGGACGAAAACATTGGGATGGTATTTTTAATCTTAGAACACTTAATTTGTATAAATATCTACACAAAATAGTTAAAGCCGATGTGGTATATATCAATAGTAGTGTATTTATTCTGCGATTAGGTAATATATTGGCAAGCAAATTGTTCTTTCGTAAAACTATTGTTACTATACACCGTGATTTAACAATAGAAAAACAAAAAAAAATAACAATTGCAGCATTAAAGCTGTGTGATAGAGTAATTGTTGTTAATGATAAAACTTTTGATTTCTTAAAGAATCATATTAATAAAAACAAGTTGCATCTCATTCCCGCTTTTTTGCCTCCTATTATGGACGAAGAACCTGAATTACCTTTACATGTAAAAGAGTGGGTAAATAATGCGCGTAAGTGTCATGACTCTATTTTAATGGTTTCTAACGCATCAAAACTTGTACTACACAATGGGGCAGATCTTTATGGCTTAGATATGTGCATTGATTTGATATCGAAGTTATTTGAGATGGGTAAAGATAATTTTTACTTGATTTTTATTGTCATAGTTAACTCAGATAAGCAAAGGCTAATGTTAGAGGACTATAAAAAGTTGGTTGCAGAGGCCAAACTCCAGAAAAGAATTTTGATTATAGATGAGCCATTATCTTTTGTGCGCCTTATAACAATTTCAGACATTATTTTGCGTACGACAAATACTGATGGTGATGCAATATCCATCCGTGAGGGACTTTTTTTTGGGAAAAAAGTAATAGCAAGTGATGTTGTCAAACGACCAGAAGGCGTGCTTACTTTTAAAACTCGTGACATCAATAGTCTTATTAACGTAGTACTATCAAACGTAACAGATAATACGAATATCCCCACTATTGAACAGGTTGATTACATTAAATTATATTCGAGCATTTTAGGATTTAATTTATAGTATCGGTTTACTATTTTTTTGTTAATTGTATGTATGTTGATTTTTGCTTCTTGTTTTTATATCTTAAATCATAAACATATTGTAGTCTGAGAAAATTTTCTTTAGTTTTAAGGGTCTTATTCATATGATTTTATGGTTGATTATTTTTTTCTATATTTTGGTTTTAATCTGTTTCGGGACAAAAGTTGTAGATGGATATAATGTCAACTGATTTTAAGAGGCTCAAATTAACAATAAAAATGATGAAATCTCATTATTATTTATACAATATGTTATTAGGTAATATATAATATTTATAACTTCTATAATTATAGGTACTTTCTATTTCTGTGATGTTTTATTCTTCAAATAAAAAGGAAGATATAATTGCATAGTTTAAGTAATTGTATAATTAATAAAATGAAGATTTGGTTTGATCTGACTAATTCGCCACATGTTCAATTCTTCCGTCAAATGATTGGAGAACTTCAAGATGAAGGGCATGAGGTCGTAATAACAAGTCGCAATGCTGCTAACACCACCGAACTACTTGACCTTTATGGTATGGACTATACTCTTGTGGGAAAGTCATATGGAAAGAAGTTGAGGAATAAAATTCTAGGGAACATAGTTCGGGTAAAAGACCTGGTAAAATTTATTAAGAAGAATAAAATAGATGCAGCGATATCTCAAAGTTCTTTTACCAGTGCCATAGCAGGACGACTGGCAGGAGTCCCCACTATTTATACTAATGATAACGAGCATGCTATGGGCAACAAAATTAGCTTCATTTGTGCTCACAAAATCTTTATTCCAGAGTTCATCCCAGTCAAGAGTGTTACTAATTTGCTTGTAAGTATTAAAAAGGTTTTACAGTATCCAGGTGTGAAAGAGGGAATATACTTATGGGAAAAATATAGTAATTTTGTGCCTCAAGAGCATTCAACAAAGAAGATATATTACCGTCCAGAGCCATATTTCGCACAGTACTATAAAGGAAAGACCAATGTTCTTGATGATGCTCTGGTTGAACTCAAGCACGATTTTGAGATTATAATACTTCCACGAGACAATAATCAGCGTCAGCATTTTGGTGGTGAAAAATTCAAAGGCATAAAGGTGTGCCAGCGGCCTATGACATTTGATGAGATTGCCGCAGATTGCTCATTGTTTATTGGTGCAGGTGGAACTATGACACGCGAGATGGCAGTAATAGGAGTTCCTACTGTGTCAATTTATCAAGATGCATTGCTCGATGTTGACCGTTTTCTGATATCAGAAGGCCTCATGTTGCACAATCCTAACCTTGATGCACCGCAAATTAGAGAAATAATAAATAAAGCACAAGCCCACCCCTCTGATGTTTCTTTACTGAATAAGGGAAAAGAGGCTTATAATCAAATAAAGAATTGTTTACTGAACCGAACAAAATAAATATCAAAATACAGATTTTAATATTATGATCAAAGTTGTAATAATTGGCCTTGGAAAGATGGGTATGAGCCATTGTTCAATATTAGGAGCTCATCCCGATGTTGAGGTGGTAGCCATGTGCGACACTGATTCTCTCCTTCAAAGCGCATTTAAGAAGTTGACTTCTATCAAGTGTTATACTGACTATAAAAAAATGATTGAGGAAGAGAATCCAGATGCCGTATATGTGGTGACACCCACAAAACTGCACTATGAGATGGTGATGTTTGCTCTTGATCATGGTTGCCATGTCTTTTGTGAAAAACCATTTAGCCTCAATTATGAAGAAGGTAGGATCATGGTTGAAGCAGCCAAGGCGCGAAATCTTGTCAATCAAGTGGGGTACTGCAATCGTTATGTCGGCACATTTAATGAGATGCGTCGTCTGCTTAAAGCTGGAGTTATTGGTAAGCCATTCCATTTTATGGGAGAGAATTATGGACCGGTTGTGCTCAAGCGTAAAGGAGGAACATGGCGTTCGACAAAGAGTAATGGCGGAGGCTGTCTCTTCGACTATGCTGCCCATATCTTGGACTTGATTAATTATGTTTTTGATGATGTGGCTGTTGATGCCAAAGGCACATTTATGCCTTCTATCTTCTCAACCGATGTTGATGATGCAGTTTATTCAACTCTAATAATGAAAAGTGGACTGCATGGACAGCTATCAGTGAATTGGAGCGACGATACTCATCGCAAGGCCACGACATCATTAAAAATTGAAGGCGACGGAGGAAAACTTGAAGCTGACACTACAACTCTGAAAATATACGTGAAACGAGACATTCCAGAATATAATCTGGTTAAGGGATGGAATGTTAGATATATTACTGATCTCACCCCACAAGTGTTCTTTAATCTGAGAGGTGAAGAATTCTCTTTGGAGAACGACAACTTCATTCAGTGTATCAAAGACTCAAGTGTTGAGAATCGTAACACTTTTGAGTCGGCACTCAATACCGATTTTATCATTCACAAGTTGATGGATGATGCAGCCCGACAATAACCTTAACTATATCACAAACAAAAGAAGAAATGATAATGGACAAAGTAATATTAGGTGACAACCAATTTTTTGCTGTGAATCATTTAAGTGATGAGCGTAGCCGTCAACAAGCGGTGCGTTTCAAGGAGGACAAGGCAATTATTGATGTCCTTGACACGGCAATAGATTGCGGTGTTAATACTTTCATGTGCACAACTCATGACCGTATTGCCAATATATGTGAGCATATGCGTCAATCACCTGAGAAATATGCTGATTTTAAGTTTTATCCTTGCATGCCCTATGCTCATAAGTATGCTAATGCAGTAACAGAGTTGGGTATATTGGGAACCCTAAAGGCATATTTGCCAGGTAACCTTCTCTCGGTCGTATCAAAGTCTGGCATTGCCTATGCTCGCAAGGACTTCCCAGCATTAATGGAATTGCTTGTCGATGCCGAGATGAAGATGTTCCGTGGGTTGAATACTCCTGTTATTTTCTTGCAGAATGTTATGACCGACTTGCTCTATGGATTGGGAATGAAGGAGATTCTAGTTCATTTTGCTGAGTACATACGCAAGAAATATAATGCTGAGCCTGGATTTATCACAATGAATCTTCCGCAGATGGTTGACTTTTGCGAAGAAAATGGGATAGATAATCCTGTAATTTGTTCTTCAATTAATAAGATTGGTTTTCGCATGAGCGGATCGATTGAACGATATGAAGAGTATTTGCGCAGTGACAAAAAGTTCCGCCCAATTGCTATGCAATGCCTTGCAGCTGGGGCTCTTAAGCCACAAGAGGCATTTGAGTATGTTGGACAATTCAAAAAAATTGAGTCGGTGCTTTTTGGTGCATCATCGCGTGCTCATATTCAGCAAAACTATAATTTGATAAACAGTCTGCTATAATATTAGGAACGTTCAAGAGTGGTTATCTGACTATTTGGAAGACCACTTAACTGTTTATCGCTTTGTATAGGAAGAATCCTCCGAATGACCTAAAGGGTCTATTCGGGGGATTTTTAATTCTCAGGATATCTGTGTGTCCTTTTAAATTTGTTGATGATACTTGTTTTTAGCTCTTCTGGTGTAAATATAGCAAGAATAAGGATTGAGAGCACAATATAGAGAGCATCAATTAAATGATTGTCATTCAAATAGAATGGGATTGCGCTGATTAGAATTAGACTAAGTGGTATTAACGTCCTTGGTTGAAAATGGAGAGTGAAATAACGCCGAGTATCAATCCATCGGTAAATAATTAATGTGAGATAGGAAATGATTGCGGTAAGAATAACACCGTAGATGTGAAGTAAAGGGGTTAAAATGAAGTTTAATGTGATATTCACTACTGCTGTTAGTATGATTGATGGTATTGCTCGTTTTGTGTCTTTGGCGCATTGATAGGGGAGTTCAAAATAAACCGTAATAGCGAAAAGAATGGTGCTCAAGTTTATAAGATATACAAACTCTAAACTGTCTTGATAGTTAGCGCCTATAATCCACCCATAACATATTTTTAATGTGAATGTAAACGCTATCAATGTGAAACAAAGTACATATATATAATAGTTGAAAACTTTTGAGAAGAAATCATCTCTGTCAGGACTGTTGTATTGTTGGATTGCGTTTTCTTGCCAAGTCTGGAGAAAAATATTTGATAGAGTGTGTATTAACCCTCCAAATCTCACAGCTATGGCATATATGCCAGTCATTCCAAATCCAAGGAAATAACTTACAAAGTATCGATCACTTGTTGTTGTGAACAACCAGCACAATGAGACAGGAATAAGAGGAACACTATAATTGAGCATTTGCTTTGATATGTCCTTAAGATCAATCTTGATGTTAAAGAATCGACTGAAAGTCTTCATTTTATACTCAACTATCAAAATTGATAACACACGCGCTAAGATATTGGCAAGGAAAATGCCCAAAATGCCCATTTTGAACCAAGCGACAAAAATAAGACTGAACAAGCATATTCCAAAAGACGCTATAAGCCCTACTGCAATGAATGCCTTGTTGTTGCCTAAACCTCTTGAGATTTGTGCAAGAAACTCATAGGCTGACATCACCACCAATAAAGCTATTGTGCTCCACAGGTAATCAATGTGTACAAACAGAGACAAACAGAAAGCTAAAGCTATGGTTGAAATTATTGTTATGCCAAGCGTGCGATAAGCAAAAGTGATAATGCGTGAGCGTTCGTTAGTATCTTGAGTATCTAGAAGAAAACGGAATGCACCGTCGCGTAGTTGCAGGGTTATAACAGGAAACATCAGAAAACACACCTGCAAGCACAAGTCAAAGTAGCCATAATCGCTGGGCTTTTCTACGAAATAGGTGTAGAGTGGAATCATTAGGAACGTGATAAGCTTTGATCCCAAATTACCTATTGCGTATATTCCAAAGTCCTTGATGAACTTTTTCTTACGACTTTGATGTTTAATTTCTGCCATTTGTGTTTCTTAGAAATTGACTGCAAAGTTACTTGATTTTTGCTGATTTGAAAAAAAATGAGGGTATAATTGTTTGTTATTGCTCAAGAATGATTAATTTTGCATAAACATAGAATATGTTAGAGTGATGAAAGTATCGGTGCTAGTACCAGTGTATGGTGTTGAGGGTTACATTGCTAAATGTGTAATGACTCTCATGGAGCAGACTTACGAGGATGTGGAATACATCTTTGTAAATGACTGCACTCCCGATGCTTCTATAGAGCGCTTGCGCGAGGTTGTGGCAAAATACCCTGAGCGCAAAAGCCAGGTTCGCGTTATTGATCATGAGCAGAACCTCGGTTCGGGTGCTGTTCGGCAGACGGCTCTTGATGCTGCTACCGGTGATGCAGTGATTTTTGTGGATAGCGACGACTATGTCGACCCTCTTATGATTGAGCGCCTGG
>JAEEGL012157524.1_pt1 | contig 16274 bp, 11 predicted proteins | sample 9134231 | NCBI WGS metagenome assembly JAEEGL01 (sample SAMN16246548, study PRJNA631951) | gut metagenome | biome: gut microbiome; feature: rumen; material: fiber-attached | host: Bos | place: Iran: Karaj | collected 2018-10
ATCGATCGGATCATATACGCTCGAATACAGCATATGCCGCATTGGTTTTACGCCGGCATTTGCATACAGTTCGCGGATGTTCACAAACTCGAACCCCTGCTCCTTCAGTTTCGGAAGCACTGTTTTGAGCGCTTCGATGGTATTTTCGTTATCCTTCATATCGTGCACCAGAATGATGGCGCCGTCTTCCGCCGCTTCCATAATCATGCGGGCACGTTCCTCTGCCGACACCTCCGGCTCCCAGTCCTGACAGCCGCGTCCGCAGATGAACGGAAACTCGATCGTCTCATACATCTTTTCGTCCACCAGGATATACGGCGGACGGAAAAACTGCGGATCCTCTCCCGCGGTCTCGCGGATCAGCGCCGAAGTCTTTGCGATCTCGTCGGCGATTGTTTCACGTGAAAGTTTCGTCATATCCTGATGTGTAAAGGAGTGGTTCTCTACGGAACACCCCATCGCCACTTCCCTGCGGATCAGATATTCCGTCTCCGGTGTGATCTGCTGCCCGATCAGGAAAAAGCTGGCACGCCCACCCGCTTCTTCGAACAGATCCAGCACCTGCTCCGTGATCCCCGGTGTCGGTCCGTCATCAAATGTAAATGCGATCTGTTTCTTTCCCATTTTTGATACCTCCTGTCCTTTGCGAAACGATTCGGAACCGCTTTATGTGTCCGAATCGTTACTCTCTTTCTACTTTTATCAAAAGGAGCCTTCCCCCGGTCAGAGAAACCTCTGCCTGCTCCCCCTTCACCACTTCATTACTGATCCCGTACTGGTACCCCGAGGTGATCACGGCGTCTTCCAGCGGGTACTTTGCATTGCGTATCGTTACCCCCGTCGCATCTCCGCCAATCGCCAGCAGCGAAAAATAGGGATACTTTTCCCCGATCGTTGCTTTCTGCCTTCCTACCACTTCCATCACGGAATAGTCATCCGCGATCATTCCCCTTTTCCCGAGCCCGTCCAGATACAAAAGGATCGCCACATTTCCGAGCGTATGATCCAGCCGTCCGCCGCACACACCGATCAGCAGGAATTCCTCAAAGCCGCGGGCCAGTGCTTCCTTTACCGCATAAACCGTATCCGTGTCGTCCTTTTCGCAGGGCAGAACAATGGTTTCCACCGGAAGATGCGGGTTTTCCGTCGAATCAAAATCCCCGACGATCAGATCCGCACTACGTCCGAGTCCTTCACAGTGCCGCAATCCGCTGTCGCAGCAGATCAGATAATCCTCTTCTTTCAGCATCCGCCGGATACGCTCATAATCGGCAATATCCGCTCCTCCCGCGATCACGCATCGCTTCATAGTTCCCGTTTTCTCCTTCGGATCTGCATCTTACTTGCACAAATCCCTGTCACTTATTATAATAGAAAAATGCCAAACGAACAAATACTTTATAAATAAGGAGTCGGAATATGATCCGTATTATTGTGATTGGTATCGTCGTTGTTCTGTTTTTGCTGTTTTCCCTGATCCTGCAGCCCATCATGCTGCTGATCGGCCTGTTCAGCAAAAAGGCCAAGGACTATCTGTGTCTGAAGATCGTAGGCAACGCGTTCAAATGGTGCATCGCCATCGCCGGTACGAAGCAGACCATTATCGGTGAGGAAAACGTACCGAAGGACGAAGCCGTAATGTATGTCTTAAACCACCGCAGTATCTTTGATATCGTACTGACCTATCCGCGGATGCCGCGTCCCACCGGTTATGTATCCAAAAAAGAACTGGGCAAATACCTGACCCTGACCTGGTGGATGCTGCTGCTGCACTGTGAACTGCTGGACCGCTCGGACCTGCGCAAAGGAATGCAGTCGATGAACACCTGCGCCGAGCGTGTAAAAAAAGGCATTTCCATCGCCATCTTCCCGGAAGGGACCAGAAACAAGACGGAAGAGCCTCTGCTGGAGTTTCATAAGGGAAGTTTCAAGATCGCCGAAAAGAGCGGCTGCAAGATCGTACCGGTGGTGCTGAACAATACCAACGCGATCTTTGAAGACCACCTGCCCGCGATCCGCAAAAAGCATGTCATTATCGAGTATCTGCCGCCCATTGATGTGGCTGCCTTAGACCGCGAAGAACGCAAAAATCTGCCGGAGATGGTACGCTCACAGATGGCTGAGGTTTATATTAAGAATAAAGAGCTGGTGTAGCACACAGCGAAACATAAAATCAAGGGGAAAACCAGAGGGACGGACCTAGTGGTACTGAAGTACCACTAGGTCCGTCCCTCTGGTTTTTCCGTCATTCGGTCGCAAAGGACAGGCACCTGTTATTCCTCTTATCACATCTGGTTCACACAGCCCAGAAATACCGGCAGTCCGGTTTCGTTATCGATGATACCGTAGATGAACGGACGATCCAGGATTACACGGATGGGCGGTACATACTCCTCTACACTCGTACATGCTGTCGCCGCCTCGATCGCTGTAACCGCTGCCGCTCTGGTACCTTTGCGATCCACTTCGATATGGGTCTTGTGCAATACGCGATTGATCCAGATCGCGTATTCGTCATCACTGAGCGGCTTCATCATTCCGTAAAAATCGGCAGTATTCCCGTCAAATGCATCCGTCATTCCCAGATTTTTCAAGATCTCGCTCATTTCCACATCGTAATCGCTCGTAAATTCCGGGATTTCCACAATCACATTATCGTACTGAATATTTCTATTTCGGATCGCTGCAGAAATATCCGCGCCACTGTTGCCAAGCTCCGCGATATACGCATCCAGATCCGTTCCTTCTTCCGGCAGCAGTCCCATAAAGGAATACTCGCCACCCTTGTAATCACGGATAAAACCGGTTCCGCCGTTTAGGGTAAAGTAACTGTCCTCAAGACTATAGAGCATCGTTACACTCGTCTTGCTGCCGTCAGCATTGTTAAAATCCTGCTCTTCCAGAATATCCGTTTCTTTATATTCATTCTGCCATTCTGCTTCAAATGCCAGCGCATTGATCAGATACATACGCGCATCATCGGGAATCCGGTCCAGGATCTCAGGGATCATCCCCTTGGTTTCGTTATTCACCCAATTATTGATATCTCTTAAGGTACTGTCGTCAAACGGTGCTCCCCACAGATCAGCACCATACCAGGATTTCGCCTTGGATGCAAAATCCGGAAGGATCTCCCAAGTGCCGTCTTCCTTAAACCAGATCGAGTTTGCCACATTCCACTTGGCATCCTGCGAGCTGCTCATGCGCTGTGACAGACTGCTGAGCAACGGATTCATTTCATCGATCGAAGTCCCGCCATTGATCGTGTTTTCAATCTGAGTCAGCGTATTTCCTCCCGCACCGTTTTCCGCCATACCGAATGCCAGTGCGACGGATACCGGCGAAAGCAGTATATTTTTGTCCTCGCCCTCATTTGCTACCGTCTGTGCAAACAGTTTGGTTCCTGCTACGGAAAGTGCCGAAATCTGCTCTTCGCTGATCTCGCTCTCCGGTGCCTCGATCGTCTGGATCTCTCCGGTCAGTTCCGTCGCATTCCCGCTCATCTGCACCGGCAGATCTTCCCTGACTTCTGAAACCTGTCTTCCGTTTTCTTCCGGAGCATTTCCTGTACTTCCCGGCTCCGTACCGCAAGCCCCAAGTGTAGTTATCATCAGCAATGCAATTGCCATCATTCTCTTCTTCATCTTTCGTATCCTCCCTGAACTAATCTTTTTCAACTCATCGAATCACTTCCGATGATAAGGATACGGATCGTATGGCGGATTTTTATGGGCTATTGAAAAAACTATTCTTTTTTATCGTTCTGATACCCGCTCCCGATCTCCTGCATCTTTACGGAGGCTTCCAGGATCTCTTTCAGCCGGTCATTCATAGCGTTCATATGATGGACATTTTGATCGCTGATCTCGGTTAACCCCTCCGCACTTGCGGATATCTCTTCCGTGATCGTGGAGAGATTTGCAACCGAATCCTTGATCCCAGCATTGGCTTTCACCACTTCTTTCACAATGACCGAGATATTGGATAATGCCCTCATCAGATCGACCACATTGGCGCTGATGTCTTCAAACTTGCCATTGGCCGACTCGATCATCTCATTCTGGCGCGTAATGCTGTCGGAAGACTGAATCATCTTTTCCGCGGTTTCCGACATATCATCTGCCAGCCGTCCTATGATATCGGTGATCCTTTCCGTCGCAACTTTGGTTTCTTCCGACAGCTGACGGATCTCATCCGCAACTACCGCAAATCCTCTGCCGGCTTCTCCCGCCCTTGCCGCTTCGATGGATGCATTCAGTGCAAGCAGATTGGTCTGACCGGAGATCTTAAAGATCGCACTCGTAAACTGACCAACTTCCTCGATCCGTTTTTGCAGTTTTTCCGTCGCATCCACCATCACGCGGTTTACCTGCGCCGTTTCTTCGGATTTGACTTTCAGATCCCCCAAAAGATCTACGCCTTCCCGGATGATCTGCGTGGTTTCTTCGGATGCACTGCTCATATCATTCGCATTTTTCTCAGACTCCGCCAGGCGAAGCGTGATCTTTTCCGTCATCTCTCTCTGGTCTGCGAACATATCGGCCGCATGCCGCATAGCATCCGAGATCTCCCGGGAAGACTGATTGCTGTCAATGATACTTTCATTCAATTGGGATACGATCGTTCCAGCTTCCTCCAGTTTTTCAAGGATCGTACCGGACTCGCTGAGGATCGCATCCGAAACTTCCCCCTGCTGTGCTGCCTGTTCCGTCACATGCTCCAGCATTTCTTTTTCCTGGCGTTCCATAAAATTCGTCATAAAGATCGCGATCAATGCACTGAATATGGAGAAGCCGAGACAGACGATCGCCATCAACATCATACTTTTATCGGAAGTAAGACAATAGATCACGAAAAAGATCAGATTAAAGATGATACATGCAATACCGGATACCAGTGTGGTTTTCTTTTCCCGGTCCAGGATCACGATCATTACCAGCGGATACATGATGATAAACAGATAGGGCTGCCCAGCCGTCATAAATAAAGCCAGATATCCGACTATGAACAGCAAAAGACATAATTTCTGCAGCTTTTCTCCGCTTTTTTTCGCGATATAACACGCCGCACAAAAAACCGCACACACACCCAGATACCCCGTCCGGATCGTACTGAATATGCCCCCGTCGCTATACACCAGAGAAATGATTGCCAGCGCGATCAGTGTCAGCGTTCGGACGATAAAGACAAATCTTTCTTTTTCTCTTGCCTGCTTTTCTTCCAGCGTCATACCCCCCTACCTCCTCAACTATAAACATCGTATAAATTCAATATAGCAAAATTATTCTTTCCCCACAACCCTATCCGCCACATAGGAATCACCAAAAAAACACAGCGAAAATATACAAAATTACCCCTGTCACTGTCATGACAGGGGCAAAAACCAGGGGGACGGACCTAGCGGTACTTCAGTACCACTAGGTCCGTCCCCCTGGTTTTCCTTTTCTGAGAACCGTCCCCGTGTCTGTCCCCATTGACAACTCACTGTTTTTTTCGAAGATCACGTAAGAGGATCGCATAGGCCACTAAAGGATTCGTGATCAGTGTTAAAAAGGAGAAAAAAGCGGTCAGCAGAAAGATGATCAATATCGCCCAAAAGGACGGCCGCTTTGCATCTGCGTACCAAAGGAACCAGGTATATAAAGCCGTAATACCAATAAAACTGATCACAAAGGCAATGATCCTCTTCTTTATCTCTGAGATTTCTTTGATATATTTCCATTTTCCGTCTACGGATCTTTTAAATATGAAACTAACATCGGTAAACTCAACGTGGTGGAATCCGCTTTCGTAAACATGCGAAATCCATACGATTGCCTCTTCACCTTGAGCATTATAATTTATCCAGTGAGACGAAAAAAATATATTCCAAATACAGCCCAACGTGAAAAGCACAATAAATATCCCAAACAATAGAGCGATTAGTTCCATATTACTCTCCTGCGTCTGACCGTGTCTGTCTTAATTATTCGCGATATATCTGGCTACATGCACACCACTGGCAGAGGCGTGGGATAAGGAATGCGTGATCCCGCTGCCATCGCCGATGATAAACAGGTTCTTATGCAGTGTCTCCAGATTTTCATCGATCTCCACTTCCATGTTGTAGAATTTTACTTCTACACCATAAAGCAGGGTATCATCGTTTGCGGTACCCGGTGCGATCTTGTCCAGCTTGTAGATCATCTCGATGATGCCGTCCAAGATACGCTTGGGCATCACGAGGCTTAAGTCCCCCGGTGTCGCATTCAAAGTCGGAGTAATGAAAGCTTCCTTGATGCGGGACTGGGTACTGCGATGTCCGGTGATCAGATCGCCGAAGCGCTGTACGATCACACCACCCCCCAGCATATTGGAAAGTCTGGCGATGCTCTCTCCATAACCATTACTGTCTTTGAAAGGCTCTGAAAAATGCTTTGCTACCAAAAGGGCAAAGTTGGTATTCTCCGTCTGTTTCGCCGGATCTTCATAGCTGTGGCCGTTTACCGTCACGATACCGTTGGTGTTTTCGTTAACTACCGCACCCTTTGGGTTCATACAGAAAGTACGCACCAGATCCCCGTATTTTGCGGTGCGGTAGACGATCTTGCTTTCGTAGAGTTCATCAGTCAAATGGGAAAATACTGCGGCCGGCAGTTCCACACGCACGCCGATGTCTACACGGTTCGATTTGGTCGGTATCTGCAGATCGCTGCAGACCGTCTCCATCCACTTGCTGCCGCTGCGGCCCGCAGAGATAATGCAATACTTTCCGCTGTAGGACTTGTCCCCGTCCTTTTCCTTCACATCGATCTCGTAGGTATCACCCGTCTTGCGCACACGTTCCACAGTCGCATTGAAGTGAAAATCGACCTTATCTCTTAATTCATTGAAAATGTTTTCCAGAACAATATAATTGACATCCGTGCCCAGATGACGCACCGATGCATCCAGAAGATGCAGGTCATTCTGCAGGCACAGTTTTTTGATCTCGGTATTGGCCGTGGAATACAGATGTGTCCCTTCGCCACCGTGGCTTAAATTGATCTGATCCACATATTCCATCAGTTCGATGGCTTTTCTCTTGCCGATGTATTCGTACAGTGTACCGCCGAACTGGTTCGTGATATTGTATTTGCCGTCCGAAAAAGCGCCGGCGCCGCCGAAACCATTCATAATAGAACAGGTCTCACAGCCGATGCAGCTCTTTACTTTCTCACCATCGATCGGACATTTGCGCTTATGCAGCGGATGTCCCATCTCAAAAACCGAGATCTTTAAATCCGGTTTTAACTTTACCAGTTCGTAAGCAGAAAAGATACCACCCGGTCCTGCGCCAATGATCAATACATCTGCATTCATTTCGTATACCCCCGTTTCCCAATCATAACCGTTCCGAACTCATCCGTTCTACCGGTTACATCCCTATTTGCAACAAACATTTCCGGCTGTTCTGATCAGTTACCCCCGTTTGTTTCGGTCAGTGCTGCAACCACCTTCTCAAAATGCATTCCGTGGGAAGCTTTGACCAGCACATTCTGTCCGGTCAGATCCAGTCCCGGCAGTGCCTCCAGCAGTGCTTCCGTACTCTCATAGTACTCCACACCGTCTCCATAAGCATCTGCCATATTCTTTGATAACGCACCAACGGCAATGAGACGAGCCACACCCTTTTCCTTTGCATAGCGTCCTACCGCTGCGTGCAGTTCTTTTTCCTGTGTCCCCAGTTCAAACATATCCCCAAGGATTGCCGTCCGTCCCGTGGCAAACTCCGTACAGAGCACATCGATCGAGGCTTTTACAGAAGTCGGATTGGCATTGTAGCAGTCATCGATCACGTTATAGCCGGAGCATTTGATCAGTCGTCCGCGTCCTGCCACGATCCGCACGCTCTCGATCCCGCTCCGGATCTGCTCCGCAGAAAGACCTGCCAGGCGTCCCACTGCCGTAGCCGCCAGTGCATTCAGTACCATATGTTTTCCCGGCAAAGGAACCGTTACATCAAAGCACAATCCCTCCGGTCCGAAGATCGTCACCTGACTTCCCTGCATCTCACCGGATTTTTTGATCTGCGCACGATAGTCCGCTGTCTTGCCGTCTGCACATCCTTCCGGCTGCAGCGCATAGCGGACCGGCGCTTTTCCTGCCACTTCACCGATCGTGCACAGCTTATCATCCATACCGTTCACGATCACTGCGGCATTTTCCTTCAGTCCTTCAAAGATCTCGGTCTTGGCTTTGAGTACGCCGTCCCGGTCACCCAACGCTTCCAGATGGCATTCCCCGATGTTGGTGAGTACCGCGATATCCGGCTTCACAACCGCTGTCAGGCGGCTCATCTCACCGAAGTGATTGATGCCCATCTCTACCACAGCCATCTTATGCTGCTTACGGATCTTCAGGATCGTCAGCGGCACACCGATCTCATTATTAAAGTTTCCTTCGGTCGCATAGGTTTCCACACCGCTGCGCAGAACCGATGCGATCAGTTCCTTGGTGCTGGTTTTACCCACGCTGCCGGTGATGCCCACGATCCTGCAGTCCAGCTGCTGCCGGTAAAAAGTCGCGATCGCGGTCAGCGCTTTGAAGCTGTCTTCCACCAATATGCAGGGCCCCACCGGCTGTTCCGGCAGTTTCTCACAGATCACACCCAGCGCACCCTTTTCGAAGACTTGCCCGATAAAACTGTGGCCGTCCACCTTCTCGCCTTTGGTCGCGATAAAAATGCCGTCTTTTTCGATCAAACGGGAGTCGATCACCACACAGGATGCTTCGTTATCCAAAACATCCGGCGCCTTTTCCGCATAATGCAGTGTTCCGTTACAGATCTTTTCCAGGTTTTTTAATGTGATGCCCTTCATGATATCCCTCTAAATCTCTTTTTCTGCTTTCCCTTCCCAAGAAAATCAGCACTTATTTCTTCAGTGATACTTCGATCAGTTTTTCGCACAGATCACCATAGTTCATACCTACTGCTGCGGCCTCCTGCGGCAGTAAGGAACTCGGCGTCATACCCGGCAGCGTATTTGCCTCCAGACAATATACATTTTCCTCTTCGTCCATCATAAAGTCCATACGGGCATAGGAGCTCAGGCGCAATACCTTCCATGCCTTTGCGGCAATGCTCTGAATCTCTTCTGTTTTTTCTTTGGACAGATTTGCCGGGCAGGTTTCCTTCGTCATTCCCGGCTGGTATTTATTCTTATAGTCATAAGATCCCTGCAGCGGCTCGATCTCCACCAGCGGCAGAGGCTGTCCGTCGATCAGACCACAGGTAAACTCACGCCCTTTGATATAACGCTCGATCACCACTTCATCGCTATAGACCTTTGCTTTTTCCATCGCCTCCTGCAGTTCCGCATCGTTATTGACAAAGTATACACCTACGGAAGAACCGCCGTTGGTGACCTTTACGACTGCCGGATATTTCACATCCTGCACATCCGCTCCGATGCGGACGCTGTAACCCAGCGGCGTCGGAATGCCGCCTGCAAGAAACAGCTCCTTTGTGAGTCCCTTATCCATGCAGATCCCACTGCTTAAATAATCCGTCCCGGTATACGGGATGCCGTTCAGTTCGAAAGTCGCCTGGATCTTGCCATCTTCACCATTGGCTCCGTGCAGCGCCATAAAGACCACATCTGCCTGCTCGCAGATCTTCATCACATTCGGTCCGAAGAAATGTTTATCACCGTCCGGCCGCAATGCCTTCACCGCTGCCAGATCCGGGCTGTCCTCTTTGATGGCCTCAATGCCTTCCGACCAGTCTCTGGGTTCCTCAAAGATATCCTCCGCATTTCCCTCATATCCCAGATACACATCCAAAAGCACTACCTGATGTCCGCGCTCTTTCAAAGCCCGATAGATCCCGGTTCCCGAGATCAGGGACACCTCACGCTCGGTACTCGTACCTCCTGCCAATACTACGATCTTCATCTTTTTTGCTCCCTTTTCAAAAATCATAAAAAGCGGCAGTGTCGATCCACCGCCGCTTCCTTTTTTCTTATTACGGTAAACCAATCGGAGTTAGTTTACCACATTTTTCCCGGTTGCGCAAATACTATCCGATCAGAAGACTATCAATAAATGGTGATCTCGGATCCGTGTCCGTCATCTGTTCCCTCAAGCACTACCTCCACACGATTGGGTGCCGTAATGGTCACGAAAATACGCCCTGTCGCGCCGGAGGATTTGAGCATATCGCTCAGCTCATGCAGATCTTCCACACCAAGGATCTGGGCAGCGCCCCATAGGATCACATTTTCCTCTTCCGTTCCCGTATATTGTGTAATATCAACCGGTGTCATCAATGCAGCGTAATCCTCATTGTATTCCTTCCGGTTTACAATCTCCGGATCCATCATACCGGTCAGGACTGCCGTATGTACGCTGTCTGCCAACTGGGTATCCGCAGCGACTTTACTGTTGTTAATATAGTTCATAGTGCTTCCGGCATTTGAGGCAGTCGATGTAACGGCATACGCAAGATCATCCAGTCCCATATCCTCCAGCGTATCCGTCAATTCCTCCAGATCACAGTCATCCACATATTCCTGCATTTCCTCTTCATCCGTGATCTCTACACACTTGGAATCTGCCGGTATATCGATCTTTCCTGCCGATCCGCGCTTGCCGCTGATCGAAAACGATACAAATACATCTTTGTCTTCCGACAGGCTGATCTCAAAGAGGCCGCTCTTATCCGATACATCCAAACGGACCGTAAGTGCCTGATCCTTCAGATCTTTCAATCCGATGCTGCTCAAAGCACTCTTAAACTGCTTCAGCTCGATCACCAGATCTCCGCCGATATGCCCCTTCTTCACCCCTGCCAGATCCAGATTTTCCAAGCGGAAATCCAGATCGGTAGGACCTGAGATCTGCATATCCGCATTCAGCTTGCCCATTGACAGAGTTCCGTTTCCGCTAAAAGTCACTTCTTCCGAATTACCTGCATAGCCGTATTCAATACTGCCCTCCATAGCAATAGCATTACCCTTTGTTACATAGGCAAAATAAACACTTCCCGATGCGTCACTATCACCGTCTTCAAAGTTGAACCTGATCCCCTGTATCTTTCCCTTTCCGGAAACATACAACTCTATTTCATACTCTGCGCCCTGCAGATCCAGGTCTTCTGCCTCATCCGCAAAGTTTTCCAGCCCTTCTTTTATTTCTTCCCAGATCTCTTCGCCATCCATGTCTTCTCCGGTGATGTTCAGAGAATCTACCATCGCGATCACAGTGTCCTTCAGTGCATCATCCCCTGCTACCTCTTCACACAATGAAGTCATCATACGGCTGAGCTGATCCTCATCCAGACGGATCGTAAGTACGGTAAACGACTGCTTGATCCCGTCTACCGTGAGCTTCTCGCTGCTTTCCTTCACATCATCCAGCTCCGTGATGATGGCATTGAAATAACGCTCCTGCATCTCGCGTACTGTTTTCGGATCCGGATAGCTTTCCACCATCTTATCCGCTGCAGCGAGTACCGTCTCCAATTCTTCCAGCTCATCCGCATCCAGCACCGATTCCAGATCGATCTTTGCATAATCCTTATTGATCTGCGGAACGATACCATAAACCGCTTTTTCCTCCATATCAAAGATCAATTCCCCGGATACGATACTGTTTTTCCCGGAATTCAGTTTCAACTCCAATGCAGCCTGATCATCCTTGATCTGCTGGTCATAATTCAGCCGCAGATCCGCAAACGCCTCCAGATCAGACCCTGACTTATCTTCCAGCCAGTCCACCGCATCATCGGAAAGCTGCAGCGCAATCTCGCCGGAAGAGCTCTCATTCCCTCGGTTCTGTAGTCTCTGATAGAAAAATGTGTCATACAGTTCCGCCGTCGCATTAGACTCCGCAAAGTTCTTTTGCAGCACATACTGACAGTATGCTTCCGGCGACAGCGTTGCTTTCTTGATCGCATTGGAGATTGCCGCCGCATTCAGGATCCCCACCACCACTGCCACCGCTACTGCTGCAACGATCGGGAGTATGATCAGCAGTTTCTTATTCCCGCCCGCTTTCTTCGGCGGTTCCGCACCTCCGCCGGCATTCGCCGACCCGGTCGGATTCTGCGCGACATTGGTTCCACATGTCTCACAGATTCCGGTATAACTTTTTACTTCTTTACCACAATTCGGACAAAACATTTTTAATCTCCTCGTATTATTATTTCCTTTATCCTTTCAGCAGATCGGATAACTTTGCAAACTGCTCCAGTGTCAGGGTCTCGCCCCGGATCAACTCCGGCAGCCCCATTTGATCGAGCGCATTCGTCACCTGCTCGCGGGAAAGGCCCAGGGAAGGTTCTCCCGTCAGTCCGTTGGCCAGAGTCTTACGTCTCTGGTTAAAGGATGCACGGATCAGTCTGAACATATGCGCCGGATCTTTTACCGCTACCGGCGAGTTCTCGTAAAGTTTCAGACAGATCACCGCACTGGCCACCTTGGGACGCGGCATAAAGCATTCGGGCGGCACTGTGCAGACCAGCTCCGGCCTGGCGTAATACTGCACAGCCAGAGAAAGCGCTCCGTAATCCTTTGTCCCCGGCCCAACCTGCATACGCTCCGCCACTTCCTTCTGCACCATAATGGTGATACTGGCGATGGGTGCCGTGCCTTCCAGCAGCGCCATGATGATCGGCGTTGTGATGTAATACGGCAGGTTTGCCACCACCTTAAACGGCTTGCCCCCGTTCTCTTTGGAAAGTGCATCGATGTCGAGTTTTAAAATATCTTCGTTGATGACCGTTACATTATCGTATTCCTGCAGGGTCTCCTTCAGGATCGGGATCAGGGCGGTATCGATCTCCACCGCGATCACCTTGCCGGCACGCTCCGCCAGCGCCTGGGTCATGGTCCCGATACCCGGTCCGATCTCCAGTACGATATCATCCTTGGTGACTTCCGCCGAATCCACGATCTTTTCCAGCATAGACATATCCACCAGGAAATTCTGCCCGAACTTCTTGCGGAACATAAAGTTGTGCCGGGATACGATCTCGGCGGTTTTGGTTGGTGTTGCGATACTTTGCAATGTGGTACCTCACTTATTTGCGGAGTTATTTCCGGCTTCCAGTTTCAATTTCGTCATCTTGTAAATAAAGACCATGGCAGCGATGGCAAGGATCAATACCACACCGGCAACGATCCCGACAATGATGAGTACGCTGTTTCCGCCGCCGGTCACAGCTCCGGTCCCGGGGTCTGCTACTCTCGCCGGCTGGTCTGCATTCACCTGCGCGACCACACCGCCACCATTGTTCCCATCATTATTGGCCTGTACCGTCTGGGTGCCGGCGACCATCTGCGCATCCGAGCCGCCTGCCGCGGTATTTGCCGTACTCTGCGGATTGATCGCCAGCCCGCTTCCGTTTCCGGTGCTGCCCACAATAATACCATCCGCCGTATATTGGGTCAGGAATCCCGCAAGCCACGCTAACGGAGAGTTCCAGTTGATGGTACATTCATTTACCGACCAGGCTTCGATATGATCCAGATAACACTTCGCCGGAGAGATGGCTCCCTTCTTCCAGCCCATCCCGCGTACCCAGGGATCCTGCATACCGGAATTTGGCCCGCCGGACAGTACCCCGCAAGGTGCCAGCGGATAATTACTATCGATCAGATTTGCCCAGTATCTGTGATGCGGATACTTTACCGTATGGGTACCGTAACCCGTCACATAAGAGTAGTCCATAGGATTGCGCCCCAGCAGATAGTCCATACCGGAAACTGCACCGTCATAATACTTCTGGTCCCCGGTCAGCAGATAACCATACGCGATCACCACCGAATTATCTGCCACTGCCGAGTTCGATCCCCAGATATAGCCCTTGTCCGTATCGTTATAAGCGATCTGGGATGCTCCGTACGGCTGACCGTAACCCTGAGAGTCTTCTTTCTTAATATACGCATCCGCTGCTGCGATCACATTGGCAGCCGCGGTCTTCTTATCCCCCGCATCCACTTTGTCGCCATTCACGCAGATACTGAGTGTTCCCAGTGCCGCCGTGTGTCCCCAGTCAAAGCTGCCCACAGCGCCTACACTTTCCCCTCCGTCCATGGAAGTCGGCAGTTTCAAAAACCACTCGGATCCCTTCATATCCTGATAATAGGAATCATCGCCGGTGGTAATATACAGCTCTGTTGCTGCCCAGTAAAACTCATCCGTTACATTATCGTCACCGTAAGCACCACCACCTACCGACTCATCCAAAGGCGCGTACATAGCCGGATGTGCTTTGGCCGCCGCATAGGTGCGCTTTGCCACATCCAGACAGGTTGCGGAAAAGTTATCATCGATCCCCTTCCAAAGTCTTGCCGACTGTGCCGCGCATGCTGCCACATTCAAAGTCGCTGCTGTCGTGGGTGGCTTGATGACGCGGTTCACGGTATCTTCTGCCGGTGCGATGGCGAGACCTGTCCATTTCTCGTCATGCACCTTATGGTAAGCCATATCCTTACACTCACCGTCCTGCACCAGCATCTTCATCATCCATTCCATCTGCCAGCGCGCTTCGTCCAGCAGATCCGGATAGCCGTTATTATTTTCCGGGATGTTCATCGTCCCGTCCGCATAGGCTGCTGCCGTTCCCGTCCATATCGCCGTTTCATACTGGTTCTGCATCATCCACAGGGAAATACCGCCGTTGACCACATATTTTCCGTGGTCACCCGCATCGTACCAGCCACCGCTCACATCCATCGTGCCGGAAGAAGCCGAATAGCCCCATGTCTGCTCGATGGTCGCATTGTCCGGCGTATGGCCTGCCGCGCGCGCCAGGGAAGAGGCATCCCCGGAAGTGATATACTGACTCTCGATGGCGATCCCCGAACGGTTCTGATAGAAATAGTTCAGAGAATCATATAGCAATGCGGAATATACCTTGCTGTCTCCGATGGCAAAATCTCTGGAAGATGCGCCATTCGCCGCCTCGATATGATAGGTGCCTGCCGTATCCAATCCGGTAAAATCGATCACATGCACACTGTCTCCGGAATCCGCATCCGCGCCGATGGGCTGGGATGTGCCGCTGAACACTTTATTCCCGCCAGCATCCACCACATCAAATGCTACGCCCTTGCTCTCGGTGGAAAGCAGTGTTGCCTTCTTGGCCGCGCCGGCAAAATAGCCCACCTGATTGGTCAGCACACCGGAACGCTCCCACGGAGTCTCTGCCACATAGTCATTCTCGTCCGAAGTCATATCGTAGAGAGACATATTGTCAAAGGTGATCACCGTTCCCGCCGGAAAACAGTCCCCATTCGTGTACTGTCCGTCCCCCCCCAGATGGAACGCCCACTCTGCCACATCCATACTCTGGCTGGCCGTAAAGGTAATATCCACCTTCTTCGTCTCATTTGCGCCGATCTGGATCGGATCCCATGTCGCATCCAGGTCATAACCATTACTCATGTTATGCCATATCTCGACATTGCCTTCCAGGTTACCGATCTTGGTATAGTATTTACCGGCATTGGACGGGGTGATCTCATACTGCACGCGGTACTGATGCCCTGCCACGATCTTCAGTCCTCTATGGCGGAACTGGCAGTCCCAGCGGTCCTCACCGCCTCTCGATGCCCCGCCGGGATTTACAATAGTGATCACATATTTTCCGCCGGTGATGTCAAACTCCATCTTTCCCGGGCCGGATTCCACGATATGCCAGGGCAGGCCCTTACCTTCTTCAAAATCGGTTTCTCCCAGCTGCTCCCCTGCCAATACGCTCATCGGCTGCGCCAGTGTCCCGAACGAAACTACCGTTGCCACTGCCGCTGCCGCAAATCTTCTGATCAGATTTCTTCTCTTCATGTTCTTCCTCCGAGGTATCCTTGTATACCACCCCCTACTTTAGCAGACTGCAAGGATACTTTCAAGAGTATAAAGATTCCTAAAATAATCTCGGGATTTTGGGAACAAAAAAGCCGGTTCCGCAGAACCGGCATAGCCCCAATGGATGATATCTTTTTGTCAGCCCACTCTCACGCAGTTGCGTCCCTCTGCCTTAGCCTGATACAACGCGTGATCCATACGCTCAAAGGCACTGTCAAAACCATCACCCGCCCTGATCTCCGTGATACCGATGCTGCAGGTGATCTTTCCAACCTTTTCAAAGGTTTCTGCTTCCACCTTTTTCCGCAGCCTTTGATCAGATCGATATACATAGAAAACAGGTAGATATTCTGAATCGTATCCACCTTCTTGATGGTCATATCCTCTTCACGGTTCAGACTGATATCCAATTCGTCCAGCAATATAATGTAGAAATCCTCATC
>JAEEGL012694196.1_pt1 | contig 16274 bp, 29 predicted proteins | sample 9134231 | NCBI WGS metagenome assembly JAEEGL01 (sample SAMN16246548, study PRJNA631951) | gut metagenome | biome: gut microbiome; feature: rumen; material: fiber-attached | host: Bos | place: Iran: Karaj | collected 2018-10
CAGGCTGTCCTGGAAATCCAAAAGCTGGTCGCTGACGGTAAGGCTGCAGCAGCTGATGTCTATGCCAGCAAGGTGCAGGAGTTTATCGAAACGAACAAGGAGAAATTGCAGAGTCTGGACGTGAATACTACTACCATCACCGATTTGGTGAACATGGTGAAGGCTCTGCCCACTAAGGCAGCTGAAACAGCCGATGCCGCCGCCGCTGCCGTTAAGGCTGATGCAGAAACAACAAAGCAGGCTATTAAGGATGCAGCTAACAAAAAGGCTGAGGAAGTGAAGGCTGCTGCTGACCAGCAGGTTGAGGATGCGAAGGTCAAGGCCAATGAGAAGGTGGAAGAAGCCACTAACAAAGCTGCCGAAAAGGCTGCCGAGGCTATTGACAACGCTGCTGCCGCTGCCAAGAAGAAACTCGGCCTTTGAATAGCTAACGTCACAAGCAATAGTTAACTGGCGTATCCTCATCGAGCCCTCCCCTTTGTGCAATGATGGGGGTATGGCAAGAAACGAGGGTTCGCAGACGCAATGAAACGGTCTGCGGGCTCTCTTTGTTTTTGCACTTTTTGCGTCAAAATGAGCTTTCGGAACAGCTTATAATGTTAAATTATCTTAAAAGTGCATGTTTTTGGGCGCAAATTGGGCTAGAAAAGACTAATGAAAATTGCCATTTCAGTTTTTATTTGTACCTTTGCACCCCGAATAGGCCGATTCGGCCCGTTTCAGACCTAAATATGAATATTTATACATAATATATAATAATAAAAACAAAAACAATGCCTACAATTCAACAATTGGTAAGAAAAGGCCGAAAGGTGTTGGAGGACAAGAGCAAGAGCCCTGCCTTGGACAGTTGTCCACAGCGACGTGGCGTCTGCGTACGTGTCTATACAACAACACCCAAGAAGCCTAATTCCGCGATGCGCAAAGTCGCACGTGTGAGATTGACCAACTCAAAGGAGGTCAACAGTTACATTCCCGGAGAGGGACATAACCTACAGGAGCACAGCATCGTGCTTGTTCGCGGTGGCCGTGTAAAAGACCTGCCAGGTGTGCGTTACCACATAGTACGTGGAACGCTGGATACAGCTGGTGTAGCAAACAGAACACAGCGCCGTTCGAAGTATGGTGCTAAGCGCCCCAAGAAAAAGTAAACAAAAGTATTATTAACTTTGTTTGTGGCTTGTAAACTAAGGTTGAGTAAACTCTCAGGCGTGAGAGTTGAAGACGCGAGAATGCAGCCCTAAACACAAAACAAACAAGAAAATGCGTAAAGCAAAACCAAAGAAACGTGTCATCCTTCCCGATCCCGTATTTGGTGACGTGAAGGTATCCAAGTTCGTAAACCATCTGATGTACGATGGTAAGAAAAGTATCTCCTATGACATCTTCTACAATTCTCTGGAGATTGTAAAGAAGAAGATGGCAAGCGAGGAGAAAGAACCCCTGCAGATCTGGAAAGAGGCTCTAGACAAGATCACTCCGCAAGTCGAGGTGAAGAGCCGTCGTATTGGTGGTGCAACCTTCCAGGTACCCACAGAGATCCGTCCCGACCGCAAGGAGAGTGTGTCAATGAAGAATATGATTCAGTATGCCCGCAAGCGTGGCGGTAAGACCATGGCCGACAAACTGGCTGCTGAGATAATGGATGCTTATAATGAGCAGGGCGGTGCATTTAAGCGCAAAGAGGATATGCATCGCATGGCAGAAGCAAACCGTGCGTTCGCACATTTCCGCTTCTGAAGTTAGTTTTTTAAGGTAAAAAGATAAAGATTGTAAAATGGCAACACAAGATCTTCATTTGACGCGCAACATAGGCATCATGGCCCATATCGATGCTGGTAAGACTACTACTTCTGAGCGTATTCTGTTCTATACGGGTAAAACTCACAAGATTGGCGAAGTCCATGATGGTGGGGCTACGATGGACTGGATGGCACAGGAGCAGGAACGTGGTATTACCATTACATCTGCAGCTACCACTGCCTACTGGACATGGAACGGCCAGAAGTATAAGTTTAACTTAATCGATACTCCGGGCCACGTTGACTTTACTGCAGAGGTGGAGCGTTCTCTGCGCGTATTAGATGGGGCTGTGGCTGCATATTGTGCTGTTGGTGGCGTGGAGCCGCAGTCTGAAACGGTATGGCGTCAGGCTGACAAGTACAATGTGCCTCGTATGGGTTATGTGAACAAGATGGACCGTTCTGGTGCAGACTTCTTCGAGGTCGTTCGCCAGATGAAGGACGTTCTGGGTGCAAACCCCGCAGTAGTAGCCGTGCCTATCGGTGCAGAGGAGAACTTCAAGGGTATTGTGGACCTGATTCGTATGAAAGCCATATTGTGGCATGATGAGACTATGGGAGCAGAGTATGATGTTGAAGACATACCTGCCGACATGAAGGATGAATGCGATGAGTGGCGCGCCAAACTGATAGAGCAGGCTGCTGAACAGGATGAGACCCTGATGGAAAAGTTCTTTGATGATCCCGATTCCATCACTCAGGAGGAATTGATTGCAGCTATCCGCAAAGGAACTCTCTCGCTTGACCTGGTTCCCATGACGTGCGGTTCTTCGTTCAAGAACAAGGGCGTTCAGACTCTGTTGGACTATGTATGCATGTTCCTGCCTTCTCCTCTAGATACTCCCGCTATTGAGGGTACTAACCCAGATACAGGCGAGATTGAGGACCGCAAGCCTAGCGAGGACGAAAAGACTGCAGCTCTGGCCTTCAAAATTGCCACTGACCCATATGTGGGTCGACTGACCTTCTTCCGCGTCTATTCGGGTAAGGTGGAGGCTGGCTCCTATATTTTCAATGTCCGTTCGGGCAAAAAGGAACGTGTGAGCCGCTTGTTCCAGATGCACTCTAACCATCAGAATCCCGTTGAGGTGATTGGTGCTGGTGATATTGGCGCCGGGGTCGGTTTCAAGGATATCCGTACTGGAGATACCTTGGCAGATGAAGATGCCCCCATTGTTCTAGAGTCAATGGACTTCCCTGATCCTGTAATCGGTATCGCAGTAGAGCCCAAGACTCAGAAGGATCTGGACAAGCTGTCCAATGGTCTGGCTAAGCTGGCAGAAGAGGATCCCACTTTCACGGTGAAGACCGATGAGCAGAGTGGCCAGACTGTGATTTCAGGTATGGGTGAACTCCATCTGGACATCATCATTGATCGTCTGCGTCGAGAGTTCAAGGTAGAATGTAATCAGGGTAAGCCTCAGGTGAACTACAAAGAGGCAATTACCAAAACCGTGAATTTGCGCGAGGTTTATAAGAAGCAGACTGGCGGTCGTGGTAAATTTGCCGACATCATCGTGAATGTGGGTCCTGTTGATGAAGACTATAAGGAAGGTGGACTGCAGTTCGAGAACAAAGTGACCGGCGGCAATATTCCCAAGGAATTCATACCTTCTGTGCAGAAAGGTTTCGAAAGTGCTATGAAGAATGGTATCCTTGGTGGTTTCCCCATGGATAGCATGAAGGTAGAGTTGTTAGATGGTAGCTTCCATCCAGTGGACTCTGACCAGTTATCTTTTGAAATCTGTGCCCTCCAGGCTTACAGAAATGCATGTGCTCAGGCCAAGCCTGTTTTGATGGAGCCCATTATGCGTTTGGAGGTTGTAACCCCTGAAGAGAATATGGGTGATGTCATCGGTGATCTCAACAAGCGTCGTGGTCAGGTAGAAGGTATGGATACCACCCGTACTGGCGCACGCCTTGTAAAGGCTCAAGTTCCCCTGGCTGAGATGTTTGGTTATGTAACTGCTTTGCGTACCATCACCTCAGGCCGTGCTACAAGTTCCATGACTTATGACCACCACGCACCAGTGAGCAGTGGTATTGCCAAAACGGTGCTGGAAGAAATAAAGGGCCGTGTGGACTTGGTATAGATAGATGATTGTGAAGGAGAGGGTCGTCCATGAGCAAACGACTCTTTATGGACGATACCCCTTCCCTTACAAATAAATAATAGTAATAAATAACAAAAATAAAATGAGTCAGAAGATTAGAATTAAGTTAAAGTCGTATGACCACAATTTGGTGGATAAGTCTGCCGAGAAGATTGTGAAGACGGTGAAATCAACTAGTGCAATTGTCAGCGGTCCGATACCTCTGCCTACCCGCAAAAGAATTTTCACCGTGAACCGCTCCACTTTTGTCAATAAGAAGAGCCGCGAACAGTTCGAATTGTGCTCCTATAAGCGTCTGATTGACATCTACAGTTCCACGGAGAAAACCGTTGATGCGCTGATGAAGTTGGAACTTCCCAGTGGTGTGGAAGTTGAGATAAAGGTATAGGTAACGTATATCAATAACAAATACATTTTTAATTAAAGAATAACAGAAATGCCAGGATTATTAGGAAAGAAAATCGGAATGACATCCGTATTCAGTGCCGAGGGTAAGAATATACCATGCACTGTTATCGAAGTTGGTCCTTGTGTTGTTACTCAGGTTAAGAGTGTCGAGAAGGATGGCTACAATGCTATCCAGCTTGGTTTCGAGGATGCAAAGGAGAAGAATACTACTGCACCCTTGATGGGACACTTCAAGAAAGCCGGCGTAACACCAAAGAGACACTTGGCCGAGTTCACAGGTTTTGAAGAGGAATTAAGTCTGGGCGACACCATTACCGTCGAGATGTTTGCAGACAGCAGTTTCGTTGATGTGATTGCAGTCTCTAAGGGTCATGGTTTCCAAGGCGTTATGAAGCGTCATGGCTTCGGTGGTGTAGGCGAGATTACTCACGGTCAGGATGACCGTCAGCGTAAGCCGGGTTCTATTGGTGCTTGTTCTTATCCCGCAAAGGTGTTCAAGGGCATGCGTATGGGAGGACACATGGGTACTGATCGTGTAACTACGCACAACTTGCAAGTATTAAAAGTAATTCCCGAACACAACCTGTTGCTGATAAAGGGTAGTGTTCCAGGTTATAAAGGTTCAATCGTTAGTGTTATCAAGTAATGGAAGTAAGTGTATTAAATAAAAATGGCCAGGATACTGGCCGTAAGGTGTCTCTGAACGATGCCATTTACGCAATTGAGCCCAATGACCATGCGATTTATTTGGACGTTAAGTTGTTGATGGCTAACAAGCGTCAGGGTACTGCTAAGTCAAAGGAAAGAAGTGAGGTGAGCGGTTCAACTCGTAAGCTTGGTCGTCAGAAAGGTGGCGGTGGTGCACGTCGTGGTGACATCAATTCGCCTGTGTTGATAGGTGGTGGCCGAGTATTCGGACCTAAGCCCCGTGATTATGGTTTCAAACTGAACAAGAAAGTGCGTCAGCTGGCTCGCAAGTCAGCTCTCACATACAAAGCTCAGGAGAGTGCTTTAATTGTTGTTGAGAACTTCACTTTTGAGGCTCCTAAGACAAAATCGATGCTCGAAATCATAAATAATCTTAAAATAGCTGGCAAAAAGAGCCTTTTCGTTTTGCCAGGTGCAGATAAAGTTGTATATTTGTCGGCTCGTAACGTCGAACGCGTTGATGTTATGCCTGCAAATGCGTTGAACACCTACCAGGTGCTTAATGCAGATGTAATGGTGTTGACCGAAGGTGCTGTAGATGTAATTAACGAGAATCTATCAAAATAGGAATCTGGAATAACTATGGCAGCAATTATTAAACCTTTGGTCACAGAGAAGATGACCAAAATTACAGAGAAGCAGAATAAGTTCGGCTTCATAGTACGTCCTGATGCTAACAAGATTGAGATTAAGAAAGAGGTAGAGGCTCTCTATAATGTAACTGTTATAGCTGTAAATACGATGCGCTATGCAGGAAAGAGTAAGAACCGCTATACTAAGTCTGGTCTGATCAAGGGTCGTACCAACGCGTTCAAAAAAGCTATCGTCACTTTGAAAGACGGCGATGTAATTGATTTTTATAGCAACATTTAACATAGAAGATGGCAGTACGTAAATTTAAGCCCACAACACCGGGCCAAAGACACAAAATTATAGGTACCTTCGAAGAAATTACTGCATCGGTACCTGAGAAGTCACTCGTTTGCGGAAAGCGCTCAACCGGCGGTCGTAACCATGTCGGTAAGATGACTATGCGCTATATCGGTGGCGGACACAAGAAATTGTATCGTTTCATCGATTTCAAACGCGAGAAGGATGGTGTTCCAGCAGTTGTTAAGACAATAGAGTATGATCCTAACCGTTCGGCTAGAATCGCTTTGCTGTTTTACGCTGATGGTGAGAAACGTTATATTATTGCTCCCAACGGTCTGAAAGTGGGTACAACAGTTGTCAGTGGTCCTGATGCGGCTCCTGAAGTCGGCAATGCCCTGCCCTTGCAGAATATTCCTGTGGGTACTGTGATCCACAATATAGAGCTACGCCCTGGTCAGGGTGCTCTGCTTGTCCGTTCTGCAGGAAATTTTGCTCAGTTGACATCCCGTGAGGGTCGTTACTGTGTTATTAAGTTGCCCTCAGGTGAGACTCGTCAGATTCTTAGTGCTTGTAAAGCTACCATCGGTAGTGTGGGTAACTCAGATCATGGACTGGAAAGTTCTGGTAAGGCTGGTCGTTCACGCTGGTTAGGACGTCGTCCTCATAACCGCGGTGTTGTAATGAATCCTCATGATCATCCTATGGGTGGTGGTGAAGGTCGTCAGTCAGGTGGTCATCCACGTTCGCGTAAGGGCTTGTATGCAAAGGGTCTCAAGACTCGTGCACCGAAGAAACAGTCCAACAAGTATATTATCGAAAGATGCAATAAGTAACACAGTTAACTAGAGTAAATTATGAGTCGTTCATTGAAGAAAGGTCCGTATATTGAAGTTAAGCTCGAGAAGAGAATTCTGACCATGAATGAGAGTGGTAAGAAGAATGTGGTTAAGACCTGGTCTCGTGCTTCAATGATTTCGCCTGATTTCGTAGGCCATACGGTTGCCGTTCACAACGGAAATAAGTTTATTCCTGTTTACGTTACTGAAAACATGGTTGGACATAAGTTGGGTGAGTTTGCACCTACTCGCAAGTTCGGTGGCCATGCAGGTAACAAGAAGAAGTAAACAGGTAAATTATTGAAATATTAGAGTAATAAATATAATGGGAAAAAGAAAGAAACTGGCTGCAGAAGCAAGAAAAGCAGCGCGTAAGACCCAGTATTTTGCCAAACTGAATGACGTGCCTTCTTCTCCCCGCAAGATGAGATATGTTGTTGATTTAGTTCGCGGTATGGAGGTTAACAGAGCATTGGGCACATTGAAATTCTGTGCTAAGGCAGCTTCGGCAGATGTGGAGAAAGTACTTCGTTCTGCCATCGCAAACTGGGAACAGAAGAATGAGCGTAAAGCCGAAGATGGTGAGCTCTATATCACAAAGATTTTTGTGGATGAGGGTGCCACATTAAAACGTATGAGACCAGCTCCTCAGGGCCGTGGCTATAGAATTCGTAAGCGTTCTAACCACGTTACTTTGTTTGTAGATACAAAAAAAGATTAAGAAGAAGGTATGGGACAGAAAGTAAATCCGATAAGCAACCGTCTTGGTATTGTACGCGGTTGGGATTCAAATTGGTATGGTGGCAAGGACTTCGGTGAGTCTATCCTGGAAGATAGCAAAATCCGCAAGTATCTGAATGCCCGTTTGGGCGATGCCAGCATTTCCCGTATTGTCATCGAACGTACTTTGAAGATGATTACTATCACAGTATGCACCGCTCGTCCTGGTCTGATTATCGGTAAGGGTGGTGAAAAAGTTGACAATTTGAAGGAAGAACTGAAGAAACTGACAGAGAAAGATATCCAAATCAACATCTATGAAGTCAAGAAACCAGAGCTCGATGCCGTAATCGTCGCTAAGAACATTTCACGTCAAGTAGAAGGTAAAATTGCATATCGCCGTGCTATCAAGATGGCTATTGCCAATACGATGCGTGCTGGTGCCGAGGGAATCAAAGTTCAGATTTCTGGCCGTCTGAATGGTGCAGAAATTGCACGTTCTGAGATGTTCAAGGAAGGCCGTACACCTCTTCATACCCTTCGTGCAGACATCGACTATTGTCAGTCTGAGGCTCTTACGAAAGTTGGCCTGCTCGGTATAAAAGTGTGGATTTGCCGTGGTGAGGTTTATGGAAAGAAAGACTTGGCTCCCAATTTTACACAGCAGAAGGAGAACGGTCGTGGTTTTGGTGGAAATGGTGGCGGTAAGAACTTCCGTCGTAAGAAGAACAACAATCGCTAAAAAACAGTATTATTATGTTACAACCTAAAAGAACTAAATATAGAAGGCCGCAAAAGAACCATCGCAAGGGTAATGCGATGCGCGGTAATCAATTGGCTTTTGGCTCCTTCGGAATCAAGTCTTTGGAAACACGCTGGATTACGGCACGTCAGATTGAGGCTGCTCGTGTAGCCATGACCCGTTATATGCAGCGTGAAGGTCAGAGCTGGATTCGTATTTTCCCTGATAAGCCAATCACAAAGAAACCAGCAGACGTACGTATGGGTAAGGGTAAGGGTGATCCAGTTGGATTCGTTTTTCCTATCACGCCCGGTCGTGTCATTTTTGAGATTGAGGGCGTTTCGTATGAGATTGCTAAGGAGGCTCTTCGCTTAGCTGCTCAGAAACTGCCAGTTGTGACGAAGTTCATTGTAAGAAGAGATTACGATAAAAACGCATAATCATGAAGATCGCAGAAATTAGAGAAATGTCGACTGCAGATTTGGCAGAACGCATTATAGCGGAGCAAGCCAGCTACCAGCAGATGTTGTTGAACCATGCTGTCTCTCCCCTAGAGAATAGCTCTCAGATTAAGACTGCGCGTCGTAATATTGCTCGTCTTAAGACTGTGCTCCGTCAGAGAGAGCTTAATAAATAAATAATGGTCCTAGACATGGAAACAAGAAATTTAAGAAAAACAAGAACGGGTGTCGTTGTAAGCGACAAAATGGATAAGACCATTGTGGTGGCATCAAAGTTCAAAGAGAAGCACCCGATTTATGGTAAGTTCGTTGCTAAGACGAAAAAGTACCATGCACATGACGAGAAAAATGATTGTCACAAAGGTGACACAGTGTTGATAATGGAAACTCGTCCTCTCAGCAAGACTAAGAGATGGAGAGTTGTAGAAATCGTTGAAAGAGCGAAGTAATTATGATACAGGTAGAATCCAGATTAGTTGTAGCAGACAATAGCGGAGCTAAGGAATGCTTGTGTATCCGTGTGCTCGGAGGTACACGTCGCCGCTATGCTTCGGTGGGTGATATTATTGTCGTTACCGTCAAGAGTGTCATTCCATCCAGTGAGATTAAGAAAGGCACAGTATCAAAGGCCCTGATTGTACGCACCAAGAAAGAAGTTCGTCGTGCTGACGGCTCTTATATTCGTTTTGATGATAATGCCTGCGTTCTGCTGAATAATGCAGGCGAGTTGCGTGGTAGTCGTATTTTCGGTCCTGTAGCTCGTGAGTTGCGTGCTGCCAATATGAAGGTCGTTTCATTGGCACCTGAAGTTCTTTAACCTATATAAGAGTTAAGTATAATGAGTAAGTTACATATAAAGAAAGGCGATACAGTTTACGTGAACTCTGGCAACGATAAAGGTCAGACGGGTAAGGTGTTGAAGGTGCTTGTAAAAGAGCAGCGCGCTATTGTAGAAGGGGTGAATGTAGTATCCAAGAGCCAGAAACCCAGCGCAAAGAATCCTCAGGGAGGTATTGTGAAGCAGGAGGCTCCCATTCGTATATCCAAATTGAACCCCGTAGTAGATGGTAAGGCAACCCGTTCTAACGGCGTAGCCCGTAAGGTAACTGTTAAATAACAAAGGAGATTTATACAATGGCAAATACTGCATCCCTTAAAAAAGAATATGCAGAGCGTATCGCTCCTGCGTTGATGAAGCAATTCAATTATTCTTCTTCCATGCAGATACCTGTACTGAAGAAGATTGTCATAAATCAGGGTCTCGGTATGGCTACTGCAGATAAGAAAATCATCGAGGTTGCCATTAATGAGATTTCTGCCATTACCGGTCAGAAGGCTGTTGCTACCGTTTCCAAGAAGGACGTGGCCAACTTTAAATTGCGTAAGAAAATGCCTATTGGTGTGATGGTTACTTTGCGTCGTGAGAGAATGTATGAGTTCCTGGAAAAGCTCGTTCGTGTAGCTTTGCCTCGTATTCGCGACTTCAAAGGTATTGAGAGTAAGTTTGATGGCCGTGGAAATTATACCCTAGGCATTCAGGAGCAGATTATTTTCCCCGAGATTAATATCGATACTATCGACCGTATCCTGGGTATGAATATCACTTTTGTAACAACTGCAAAGACAGACGAAGAGGGCTATGCTCTTCTCAAAGAGTTCGGTCTTCCGTTTAAGAACGCAAAAAACGACTGATAAGTTATGGCTAAAGAATCAATGAAGGCCCGCGAGGTCAAAAGAGCAAAACTTGTTGCTAAGTATGCCGAGAAACGTGCAGCTTTAAAGAAGATTGTTAATACGGGCAATCCTGTTGAAGCCTATGAGGCAGCTCAGAAACTCCAGGCAATTCCTCGTAATGCAAATCCTATCCGTCTGCATAACCGTTGTAAGCTGACGGGTCGTCCCAAGGGTTATATCCGTCTGTTCGGTATCTCTCGTATTCAATTTCGTGAGATGGCTTCCAGTGGCCTGATACCTGGTGTAAAGAAAGCAAGCTGGTAAATTATTGTTTTTAATATTGTCGGGAGAGTCCCGATTAATTAAATCTTTTATAAAATGACAGATCCAATAGCAGATTATTTGACCCGGTTGCGCAACGCAATTATGGCTAAGCACAGAGTTGTGGAAGTACCTGCGTCAAATTTGAAGAAGGAAATCACAAAGATCCTCTTCGAGAAAGGTTATATCCTGAACTATAAGTTCGTGGATGATGGGCCTCAGGGAACAATCAAAGTTGCATTGAAGTATGATGCAGCAAACAAAACCAATGCGATCAAGAAATTGATCAGAGTATCCTCACCCGGTATGCGTAAATATACTGGTTACAAGGATATGCCGAGAGTAATAAATGGACTGGGTATTGCTATTATATCCACGTCGAAGGGTGTCATGACGGACAAAGAGGCCTCTGAACTAAAAATCGGTGGTGAGGTCCTCTGTTACGTTTACTAATTGATAGGAGATTAAGTTATGTCAAGAATAGGTAAATTGCCCATTAGCATTCCTGCAGGTGTTACAGTAGCAGTGAGTGATGATAATATCGTTACAGTGAAAGGTAAGAAAGGTGAACTTGCTCAGGCTGTAGATCCCTCTATCAAGGTTAAACTGTCTGATGGAGAATTAACTTTTGAGATGGATGATAAGGCAGATATCGACCCCAAACAGCAGCACGCTTTCCATGGACTCTACCGTGCTTTGGTTAACAATATGGTAGTTGGTGTCTCTGAGGGTTACAAGAAGCAAATGGAACTCGTGGGTGTTGGTTATCGTGTTTCCAACCAGGGTAATCTCCTTGAGTTCGCTCTGGGTTATACGCATCCCATTCTGATTCAGCTTCCAGCTGAGGTTAAGGTCGAGACTAAGTCAGAGAGAAATCAGAACCCCTTGATTATTCTTGAATCTTGTGATAAGCAATTGTTAGGTCAGATTTGCGCTAAGATCCGTTCTTTCCGTAAGCCCGAACCATACAAGGGTAAGGGTATTCTGTTCGTCGGTGAGCAGATTCGTAGAAAGTCTGGTAAGTCTGCTGGTGCTAAGTAACTTTTAAATTGAAGGATTATGATTACGAAAGTAGAAAGACGGGTTAAGATTAAGTATAGAGTACGTAATAAGATTACTGGTACAGCTGAGCGTCCTCGCATGTCGGTCTTTAGAAGTAATAAGCAAATTTACGTACAGATTATCAATGATTTGACAGGTAAGACTCTCGTTAGTGCCTCTTCTCTGGGTATGGAAGCATGCCCCAAGAAGGAGCAGGCTGCTAAGGTTGGTGAACTTGCTGCCAAGAAAGCACTCGAGGCTGGAATCAACTCTGTAGTGTTTGACAGGAACGGTTATCTGTATCATGGAAGAGTGAAAGAAGTGGCAGAAGCTGCTCGTAAAGGTGGACTTAAATTCTAGATGATTATGGCAATTAATAAAGTTAAGATAAACAGCGATATCGAATTGAAGGACAGATTGGTTGCTATCAATCGCGTGACTAAGGTCACCAAGGGTGGTCGCACTTTCACCTTCTCTGCAATTGTAGTCGTAGGTAACGAAAATGGTATCATTGGTTGGGGCCTAGGTAAAGCTGGTGAAGTAACATCAGCAATAGCCAAGGGTGTTGAAGCAGCTAAGAAGAACCTCGTTCGTGTACCTGTTATTAATGGTACGGTACCTCATGAGGCCGAGGCAAAGTATGGTGGTGCACAGGTGCTTATCATGCCAGCTTCTACCGGTACAGGTGTTGTGGCTGGTGGTGCTATGCGTGCCGTGCTTGATAGTGTAGGTGTGAAGGACTGCCTTGCTAAGTCAAAGGGCTCTTCTAATCCTCACAATTTGGTTAAGGCTACTATCACTGCACTTGCTGAGATGCGGGATGCCAAGACCATTGCAGAGACTCGTGGTATCAGTGTTGAAAAAGTGTTTAGAGGCTAAATATATTCATTATGGCAACGATAAAAGTAAAACAAGTTAGAAGTCGCATTCATGCTCCTCGTAACCAGAAAGCTTCTTTGGATACTCTGGGCTTGAGAAAGATGAATCAAGTTGTCGAGATTGAGGACAATCCCTCTAACCGTGGTTTGATTAATACTGTTCATCATTTGGTTAAGGTGATTGATTAATAAGTTGTTCAACAATAATTAAGCAATATCGATATGAAGTTAAATAATTTGAAGCCTGCATGCGGCTCAACTCATAGCCGTAGAAGACTTGGTCGTGGTCCCGGTTCTGGTTTAGGCGGGACTTCCACTCGCGGACATAAGGGTGCCAAGGCTCGTTCCGGTTATAAGAAAAAGGTTGGATTTGAGGGTGGTCAGATGCCTTTGCAGCGTCGCCTCCCTAAGTTCGGATTTAAGAATATTAACCGTGTTGAGTATCAGCCTGTGAACATTTCTTCTCTCCAGGTTTTGTCTGAAAAGGAAAACCTGATTAAGATTGGCATTGAAGAGTTGGTTAAGGCCGGGCTCGTTAGTGCTAACGGATTGGTGAAGATTCTCGGGAACGGCACGTTGACCGCCAAAGTTGATGTTGAGGCTCATGCATTCTCAAAGTCTGCCGAAAGCGCTATTCAAGCTGCTGGTGGTACCGTTACTAAATTGTAATTCTGATGAAGAAGTTTTTTGAAACTTTAAAGAACATCTGGCGTGTTGAGGATTTGAGGACTCGAATCCTCATCACCCTGGGTTTTGCCGCGATGTACCGTTTTGGTTCATTCATTGTTCTTCCAGGTATTGACCCTGAAGCATTGACAGCACTTCGCGAGCAAACCAACACGGGTCTGATGTCCCTGTTGAATATGTTCTCTGGAGGTGCATTTTCCAATGCATCTATATTTGCATTAGGTATTATGCCCTATATTTCGGCTTCCATCGTCATTCAGCTGTTTGCTTTTGTGGTTCCTTACTTCCAGAAGATGCAGCGCGAGGGTGAAAGTGGTCGCCGTAAGATGAATCAGTACACTCGTTATCTGACAATCTTTATCCTTCTTTTCCAGGCTCCTGCCTATCTGCTTAATCTGCGTGTGCAATCGAGTGGTGCAGTGAATCCCTCTTTGGATTGGACAATGTTCTTGATTTCCAGCATGGTGATTCTGGCTGCTGGTAGCATGTTTATCCTTTGGATCGGTGAGCGCATTACGGATAAGGGTATCGGAAATGGCGTGTCCCTGATAATCATGTTGGGTATTATTGCTCGTCTTCCCCAGGCCTTTAGCCAAGAGATTGTATCTCGCTTTACTAATGTTGCCGGTGGTGGCCTCGTAATGGGTATTATTGAACTGATGCTTCTGTTTGTTGTCGTTCTTGCAGCTATTATGCTAGTTCAGGGTACTCGCAAGGTTCCTGTACAATATGCAAAGCGCATGTATGCCGGTCAACAGGTTGGTGGTGTCCGTCAGTATATTCCCTTGAAGGTCTTCGCTGCCAATGTAATGCCTATCATCTTTGCCCAGGCAATTATGTTCATTCCCATTACTTTGCTTGGTCTCTTGTCCGATGGTCAGAGTGCCTCGCCATTACTGATGAAATTGTCTGATCATACGAGTTTGGCATACAACATTGTTTTTGCTCTGCTGATTATCGCTTTCACATATTTCTATACGGCAATTACCTTGAATCCAACTCAGATGGCCGAGGATATGAAGCGTAATAATGGGTTTATTCCCGGTGTGCGTCCCGGTAAGGACACAGCAGACTATCTTGACCGGATTATGGACCGTATCACACTTCCTGGTTCTCTCTTCCTGGCTGCTATTGCATGTATGCCTGCTTTTGCCGGTTTGCTGAATGTAAAGCCTGAGTTTGCCCAGTTCTTTGGTGGTACGTCTCTATTGATTCTGGTAGGTGTTGTACTGGATACCCTTCAGCAGATTGAAAGTCATCTCCTGATGAGGCATTATGATGGTTTGCTCAGTTCCGGTCGTATTCACGGCCGTTCCGGCATGCGGTGATTAGGATATTATCGTAGATGATATTTCTTAAGACAGAAGATGAGATAGAACTCCTTCGTGCAGCGAATCAGTTGGTTGCCAAAGCGTTGGCAGAAGTGGGACGGGCCGTAAAACCGGGTGTTACCACATCAGAACTGGATCGGATAGCTGATGAGTTCATACGCGACCATGGCGCAGTACCTACGTTCAAAGGATTTCCCAATCCATACGGTGGTCCCTTTCCGGCAGCTATATGCACTTCAGTTAATGATTGTGTCGTGCATGGTGTTCCCAATGATAATCCTCTTGAGGAGGGCGATATCGTGTCTGTCGATTGTGGAACTCTGCTGAATGGTTATAATGGAGACTCTTGCTATACATTCTGTGTGGGCGAGGTTTCCGATGAGGTTAAGGCTCTTCTCAGAGTAACGAAAGAGTCTTTATATCTGGGTATTCAAGCTGCACTTCCCGGTAAGCGAATCGGTGATATAAGCTGTGCAGTTCAGGAGCATTGCGAAAAAGCTGGTTACGGCGTTGTTCGTGAGTTTGTAGGTCATGGTATAGGCCGTGAGATGCATGAGGATCCTCAGGTACCCAATTATGGACGTCGTGGCAACGGCCCGTTAATTAAGAATGGTCTATGTATTGCCATTGAGCCTATGATAGTAATGGGCAGCCCTTCAATCTTTATGATGCCCGACAAATGGAGTATCCGAACTCGTGACAGTCGTTGGGCAGCTCATTTCGAGCATAGCATAGCCATTCATCATGGCAAGCCCGACATCTTGTCTTCGTTTGAGGAAATAGAAAAAATAGAGAAATAACTATCACAACAAAGTAAATACATGGCTAAACAGTCGGTAATAGAGCAGGACGGTGTAATCGTGGAGTCTCTCTCCAATGCTATGTTCCGTGTTGAATTGGAGATCGGTCAGAAGATTATCTGTAATATCTCTGGCAAGATGAGAATGCACTACATCAAGATTCTCCCCGGAGACAAGGTTAAAGTGGAAATGAGTCCATATGACCTGACAAAGGGTCGCATTGTATTTAGATATAAATAAACACATCAATATGAAAACAAGAGCTTCTTTAAAAAAGCGTACCCCTGATTGTAAGATCGTTCGTCGCAAGGGTCGCTTGTATGTTATTAACAAGAAAAACCCTAAGTTCAAAATGCGTCAGGGTTAAGTCATTATTGCAAAAGAAAAAAGTATAGTATATGGCAATTAGAATCGTTGGTGTTGATTTACCTCAGAATAAGCGAGGTGAAATCGCCTTGACCTATATTTTCGGTATAGGTCGTAGCAGTTCCTCCAAAATTTTGGAGAAGGCTGGCGTCGACAAGGATAAGAAAGTCTGTGACTGGTCTGATGAGGAGGCCGGTAAGATTCGTGAGATTATCGGCGCTGAGTACAAAGTGGAAGGTGACCTCCGCTCAGAGGTTGCTATGAATATCAAGCGACTGATGGATATCGGTTGTTACCGTGGAGTTCGTCATCGTAATGGCCTTCCCGTTCGTGGCCAGAGCACTAAGAATAATGCTCGCACACGTAAGGGCAAGAAGAAGACCGTTGCAAATAAGAAAAAGGCTACTAAATAATAATTGATATGGCAAAGAAAACAGTTGCTGCAAAGAAAAGAGTTGTTAAAGTTGACGCTATGGGTCAGCTCCATGTTCACAGCTCGTTCAATAATATCA